>QQTW01000030.1_pt1 | contig 104890 bp, 98 predicted proteins | sample 1904831 | NCBI WGS metagenome assembly QQTW01 (sample SAMN09435610, study PRJNA476489) | Subsurface metagenome, whole genome shotgun sequencing project. | reverse complement strand
TCCACACCACACATAGTCCCGATCTTAAAGCCAGATGACCATAAATAGAGCGAATTTGAGATCATCCCAAAGGACTAGCATGAGTGAAGGCAAACGAGCGCTGATTACAGGAATTACTGGACAAGATGGTTCTTATTTGGGGGAACTTTTACTAGAAAAAGGTTATGAAGTACACGGTATTATTCGCCGCACTTCAACGTTTAATACCGATCGCATTGACCATATGTACGAAGATCCTCACAAAGAAGGGGCGCGGTTATTTTTACACTACGGCGACTTGACTGACGGTACAACTTTAAGAAGAATTTTAGAAGACGTAAAACCTATAGAAATTTACAATTTAGGCGCTCAGTCTCACGTTCGAGTCAGCTTTGATTCGCCAGAGTATACCGTTGATACAGTGGGGATGGGAACGCTACGTTTATTAGAAGCAATTAGAGATTATCAACAGCGTACAGGGATTGAAGTCCGGTTTTATCAAGCAGGTTCGTCAGAAATGTATGGTTTAGTGCAACAAGTACCACAGAGAGAAACAACACCCTTTTACCCGCGCAGCCCCTACGCCTGTGCTAAAGTTTACGCCCACTGGCAAACCATCAATTACCGCGAATCTTACGATTTATTTGCCTGTAACGGTATTTTATTTAATCACGAATCGCCCCGCCGAGGAGAAACTTTTGTTACGCGCAAAATTACCAGAGCGATCGCGCGCATTGTCACTAAACAGCAGAAAAAAACCTATCTAGGCAACCTCGATGCTAAACGCGATTGGGGCTATGCCAAAGACTACGTCAAGGCTATGTGGCTGATGTTACAGCAAGACAAACCCGATGACTATGTAATTGCTACCGGGGAAACCCACAGCGTCCAGGAATTTCTTGACCTAGCTTTTAGCCATGTCAATCTTGATTGGCACGACTATGTAGAATTTGACGAGCGCTACTTGCGCCCAGCAGAAGTAGAATTGTTAATTGGCGATCCAAGTAAGGCAAAGCAATGTTTAGGCTGGGAACCTACTGTTACTTTCAAGGAGTTAGTAGCAATTATGGTAGAAGCAGACTTACAAGCATTGAATTATAGTAGCGCTGACGGTACTCATAACATGAAGGATTTAGCGACAACTCGGCAGCAGACTGGCAACCACTTTTAATTTGTATAAGAGCAATAAAATCATGACCGTTTTAGATTTAAAAGACAAACGGATTCTTGTTACTGGTGGAGCGGGATTTTTAGGTCGCCAAGTAGTCAAGCAACTAGAGGTTGCTGGGGCAGAACCTAATAAAATTACGGTAGTAAGATCCAGCGATCGCGACTTGCGAACTTTAGAAAACTGTCAGCGTGTTATCGAGCATCAAGACATCATAATTCACCTAGCAGCCCACGTGGGCGGTATTGGTTTAAATCAAGTCAAACCTGGGGAATTATTTTATGACAATCTCATGATGGGCGCACAATTAATTCACTGTGCCTATCAAGCAGGAATTGAAAAATTTGTTTGTGTCGGTACAATCTGCGCCTATCCAAAATTTACTCCTGTACCTTTTAAGGAAGATGACCTCTGGAATGGTTACCCAGAAGAAACTAATGCGCCCTATGGCATTGCTAAAAAAGCCCTATTAGTACAACTCCAAGCTTATCGGCAGCAGTATAATTTTAATGGCATTTATCTATTGCCTGTAAATTTGTACGGCCCTGAAGATAATTTTAATCCTGATAGTTCCCATGTAATTCCAGCTTTAATTCGTAAAGTCCACCAAGCGCAACAACGGGGAGATCGGCAACTTCCCGTTTGGGGGGATGGCAGTCCTACTCGTGAATTTCTTTACTCCCAAGACGCGGCACGAGGAATTGTGATGGCGACCGTTGCCTATAATGAAGCGGAGCCTGTCAATTTGGGAACGGGGTATGAGATTTCTATTAGCGACTTAATTAGCTTAATTTGTCAGTTAATGGAGTTTGAGGGCGAAATTGTCTATCAAACAGATAAACCTAACGGTCAACCGCGCCGTTGCTTGGATACCAATAGAGCAAAGCAAGCTTTTGACTTTACAGCCCAAATAGATTTTAAACAAGGGCTAAATAATACGATCGCTTGGTATCGCCAGCACTCCACTTAAAATTGTAGAGATGCGTTTTAGGCGCGTCTCTACTCCCAACTAGGGGCAATTAGTTATTACTATTAATCCTCAAACAAGCAAAAATCAATTAAGGCGGTTACTTTTGCAGCAGCGTCAACAACTGCCGCCTTCCCAATGGCAAGAAAAAAGTAGCCAGATTTGTGCCTTGTTGCAATCGTCGGCTATATTTATTAACGCGAAAACTATTGCCGCTTATTTTAGTTTTCGTTTTGAACCAGACTTGAGTTGTTTATTTACTACTAAACATAATTGGGGGTTTCCACGCTGCGTTAATAAATCGCTAGTTTGGCACTCTTGGACATGGCAACAACCTTTACAAACTAACTTTTACGGTATTCTAGAACCTCTACCTACGGCTTCTCTTTTACAACCAAAAGATGTAGATTTAATTATTGTTCCGGCGGTGGGTTGTGACACGCTAGGCTACCGTTTAGGTTACGGGGGCGGTTATTACGACCGCTTACTTAGTTCTCCCCTCTGGGCAGCCATACCCACTATAGGAGTAGTCTTTGATTTTGCTTTCCTACCCCAGTTGCCAATTAATTGTTGGGACAGAAAACTGCACGGCGTTTGTACAGAAAAAGAGTTGATAATGCTGAACTAATTTTTAATTTCAGCCGCGCAAAGGAGAATTCTCCTCTGCGCCCTAGCCACCTACCTTTAGCAAGCATTTAGTTAGATCAATATAATTTCATAGTACGACACTTAATGTAAATAAGTCAAGAGGTTTTTAGAAAATAAACTAATAGCTTTTAGAGCAAAACAAGGGGGATAAAAATAAAATTGTAATTGAATATGAATAATAATTTTAATGAAATAGATAGGTAAAGAAATGAAAGTAAAAAAGATAACTTACGGCCAAAGACAATGGTGGAGGAACACTATTAAGTATGGAGTATTAGGAGTAGTGGCAATTTTGATGTTATTGCCGTTGTTGTGGCTAGTAAGTACATCATTAAAATCGCCGACTGAGGATATATTTCAATTTCCACCACAGTTGTTGCCAAGACAGCCGACAGTAAATAATTACATTCGAGTTTGGCAAACAAACCCCTTTGGCACGTATTTATTTAACAGTAGTGCGATCGCCATCCTAAGCGTCGGATTAAACTTATTATTTTGCGCTTTAGCGGCTTATCCCTTAGCAAAGTTAGATTTTCGGGGAAAAGAAGTAATTTTTAGCATAATTGTTTCCACGATTATGATTCCCTTTCAAATTGTGATGATTCCCTTGTATATACTTACAGTCCAGCTAGGAATTAGAAATACTTATATAGGAATTATTTTTCCGGCGATCGCCTCCGCCTTTGGCATATTTTTACTGCGACAAGCCTTTGCCGCCGTACCCAAAGAAATGGAAGAAGCCGCCCGTATGGATGGCTGCACAGAGCTAGGGTTGTGGTGGCACATAATGCTACCTGCTATTCGCCCCGCCTTAATGACGTTGGCAATTTTTGTATTTATCGGCTCTTGGAGCGATTTTTTGTGGCCCTTAATAGTTTTAGATCGCCCCGAATTGTACACATTGCCCTTGGGAGTAGCTAATTTAGCGGGGACGTTTTCTTTAGACTGGCGATTAATTGCCGCAGGCTCGGTAATTTCGATTGCTCCAGTGTTGGGACTATTTTTATTTTTACAACGTTATATAGTGCCAACGGAGGCGGGGAGCGGGGTAAAAGGGTGAAAACTTGGCAGTTTTGCGATCGCAAAACCTCAATAAACAGAGCAATTGTTCTCAAATATTACTGGTTTAGGTGCAAAGTGTAACGGAATGCAAAGTATAATTAAACCCAGAAACATTAATAATCCTCACAAGTAAAAAAATATATATGCGAGTAGCGATCGCCGGGGCAGGTCTAGCAGGACTGTCTTGTGCCAAATATCTAACAGATGCGGGTCATACACCGATAGTCTTGGAAAGCCGGGACGTATTGGGCGGCAAAGTGGCAGCGTGGAAAGATGCAGACGGCGACTGGTACGAAACTGGGCTGCATATTTTCTTTGGGGCTTACCCCAATATGTTGCAATTATTCAAAGAATTAGACATTGAAGATCGCTTGCAGTGGAAAGAACACTCCATGATTTTCAACCAGCCAGAAGCGCCCGGGACTTACAGCCGTTTTGACTTTCCCAACTTGCCAGCGCCAATTAACGGGGTAGCAGCAATTTTGGGCAACAACGATATGCTGACGTGGAATGAAAAAATCCGCTTTGGTATTGGGCTAATTCCGGCGATGATTCAAGGGCAAAAGTACGTCGAAGCAATGGATAAGTATTCTTGGACGGAATGGCTGCAAAACCACAAAATTCCCGAAAGAGTCAACAAAGAAGTATTTATTGCTATGAGCAAATCGCTGAACTTTATCGGCCCAGATGAAATTTCAGCGACGATTTTGTTAACGGCTCTCAACCGCTTCCTCCAGGAAAAAAATGGCTCGAAGATGGCATTTTTGGATGGGTCGCCGACAGAAAGGTTATGCCAGCCAATAGTAGACCATATTACTAATGGCGGCGGCGAAGTGCGCTTAAACGCACCGCTCAAAGAAATTCTGCTTAACCCCGATGGCTCCGTTAAAGGTTTTTTACTTAGAGGAATAAAGGGAGCAGCCGAGGAAGTTTTGACAGCAGACTTGTACGTCTCAGCGATACCTGTAGATCCTCTAAAATTGCTCCTGCCAGAGCCTTGGCGTGAAATGGAGTATTTTCAAAAACTAGACGGATTAGAAGGCGTACCTGTAATTAACGTCCATATGTGGTTTGACCGCAAGTTAACGGACATTGATCACTTATTATTTTCGCGATCGCCTTTACTGAATGTATACGCCGATATGAGCAATACTTGCCGCGAATATGCTAATCCCGACCGCTCCATGTTGGAATTAGTTTTAGCGCCAGCAAAAGAGTGGATTAGCAAATCAGATGAGGAAATTATTGCTGCTACTACAAGCGAACTTGCAAAATTATTTCCCGACCATTTTAGCGGTGATAATCAAGCAAAACTACTAAAGTATCACGTCGTTAAAACTCCACGATCAGTCTACAAAGCCACTCCTGGTCGCCAAGAGTACCGCCCTAGTCAAACAAGCCCGATTAAAAATTTCTTTTTAACTGGGGATTACACCATGCAACGCTACCTAGCAAGTATGGAAGGAGCCGTATTTTCTGGTAAGCTAACAGCGCAGGCGATCGCCAGCACCAAAATTGAGACAACATTGTCCGAATCCTTACAAACGCCACTCCAGACTGCAACGAATGCTGCAACTGCCTGAATCCCCGTGCATGAGAAAATTAGTCTCTGTAGAGGATGCCTACGAACTTTGCCGCCAAATTACGGCAAAGTATTCCAAAACTTTTTATCTCGGCACGCTGCTCATGAACCAGCAGAAGCGCCGAGCTATTTGGGCAATTTATGTTTGGTGTCGCCGGACAGACGAATTAGTTGACGGCCCGGCGGCAGAATTTACGACCCCAGAAACCCTCGCACTATGGGAAAACCAGTTAGAGTCGCTGTTCGCCCTCCAGCCGCTTGAAGACCCGGACGTGGCGTTAGTAGATACTATTCAACGGTTCGGGCTAGATATTCAGCCGTTTCGAGACATGATTGCTGGACAGCAAATGGATCTGTACCGTAGTCGTTACGAAACCTTTGAAGACTTAAACTTGTACTGTTACCGAGTTGCGGGGACAGTAGGTTTAATGTCAACAACGGTGATGGGGATAGATAATCGGTGCGATACTGCCTCTTGGAGTCAGCAAAAAATCCCCGATCCCACCCCGGAAGCGGTGACTTTAGGGATTGCAAATCAACTTACAAATATTTTGCGCGATGTTGGCGAAGATGCTAGGCGGGGACGAATTTATCTACCTTTAGCCGAGTTAGCAAGCTTTGACTACACGGAGCAAGATTTATTTAAAGGTGTAATTGACGAGCGGTGGAGAGAACTAATGCGCTTTCAAATTCGCCGCACGCAAGAATTTTACCGTCAAGCAGAAAAAGGGATTGGCTACCTTGCACCAGATGCACGTTGGCCCGTACTCGCTTCTTTGATGCTTTACAGTCAGATTTTGGTAGAAATTGAGCGCAACGATTATGATGTATTTAAAAAGCGAGCTTACGTGCCGAGCTTGAAGAAAGTGCGTTATCTCCCTGTGTCTTGGCTGCGAAGTCAAGTAATTTGAGCGGAAAGCTTGCATATTATCGTCAGGTCTGGTAAATTAGTTATTGCCTCATAAGTGGAGAGGTGGCTGAGTGGTCGAAAGCGACAGATTGCTAATCTGTTGTACGGCAGGTAACTCCGTACCGAGGGTTCGAATCCCTCCTTCTCCGTTGTTTTAGGGCTTTAGGGTAAATTTTAAGTAATTGATTTACCTTAAAACTCTAAGATTGTCTTTTTTCGTTTTCATAACAGTTTTGGCTTCTTTGGTCTAAAATCAAGTTCATTTACAAATTGTGAAATGAATCAGATTAATAGTAATAGAGGAGTCGGATATTTTTATGGTTAATAAATTTGCGATCGCCCTAGCTGTAGTAAGTGGGCTACTAGCGGTCGGTTGTCAACCGACCACTCCCACCGGAGAAACTAGCCCCGCCTCTACAATTTCAACTAATAATGAGGGACTAAAAATTGGCTCCCTACTACCCCTAACAGGAGATTTAGCTACTATTGGGCAGCAAATGGCGGGGGCTGTACCGTTATTAGTAGAACAAGTTAATGCCTGTGGGGGTGTAAACGGTCAAAATGTTACCCTAATTTCCCAGGACGATCAAACTGACCCCGTAGCTGGCACTACAGCAATGACTAAGCTTGCCGAAGTAGATCAAGTGGCAGGAGTCGTTGGTTCTTACGCTAGTAGCGTTTCTGGTGCTGCCATCGGGGTAGCAGCGCGTAACAAAGTTGTCTTAATTTCTCCTGGTAGCACTAGCCCAGTATTTACGGAACGAGCCAAAAAAGGCGAACTTAAGGGGTTTTGGGCACGGACTGCTCCCCCAGATACTTATCAAGCCTTAGCCTTAGCTCAATTGGCAAAAGAAAAAGGTTTTAAACGGGTATCAACGGTAGCTATCAATAATGACTATGGCGTTGGGTTTGAGAAAGCTTTTATTAGTGCTTTCAAAAAACTGGGTGGAACTATAGTTAATGAAGCTAAACCCACTCGTTACGACCCCAAAGCAACTACTTTTGATACTGAATCGACGGCGGCTTTTGCCAATAAACCCGATGCGGTTGTTGCCATACTTTACGAAGAAACTGGCAGCTTGCTACTCAAATCTGCTTACCAGCAAGGAGTCAGCCAAGGCATCCAAATTATGCTCACCGACGGCGTAAAGTCCGCAGGTTTTCCGGGGAAAGTTGGTAAATCTAGCGATGGTAAATTTATTATTGGCAGCGCAATTGGCACTGTACCCGGTGCTGATGGCAAGGCTTTACAAGCACTAACGAAGCTATGGCAAACTAAAAAAAATCAACCACCCGGAGAGTATGTACCCCACTCGTGGGATGCAGCAGCGCTTTTAACTCTAGCTGCCGAAGCTGCTAAAGCTAATACAGGGGTTGGTGTGCAAAGCAAAATTCGTGAAGTTGCTAATGCTCCAGGGACAGAAGTATCAGACGTTTGTGAAGGGTTGAAGTTATTAAAATCCGGTCAAGATATCAATTATCAAGGAGCAAGTGGCAACGTAGATATTGATGAAAACGGCGATGTTTTGGGCGTTTACGATGTGTGGACGGTAACTAATGATGGCAAGGTGACAGTTACAGGTCAAGTTAGCCCGAAATAGGTAGCATTTATAGTAAACCAGGATAGAAATGTGCTGTTCAGCTTGTTCCTATCCTGAAAACAACTAATTAAAGTCCGAAGCCGCCAAAATTATAACCAACTCCCACCGATAGCCCAATATCAGTTTCATCAGCAATCCCGACATTCAGCCCAGCGTTAGCCGTAAACTGACTGCTTAAGGGGACATCTATACCGCCTGTTAGCAATAAACCAATATCATCATCCTCGGCGGTGGAAATCGTTACGCCAGCACCGATGTAGGGAGCGATCCGTAAAGCTTCTTCTAAAGCCTCGGCACGGCGGATAGAAAACTCGTAAGTAACAGGCAGAAGGATTAAAGCATCGTCACCTAAAATCACGCCGGGACGCAAAGCCAAGGAGTTTGTCAAACCAATTTTGCTGATAATCATTAAGCTTGCATCACCTAAAGCCGTATCACCGCTTAAACCAACATTTACGCCTAGTCCTACATAACTAGAGCCACCGCGAGTTCTCCTACCTGGAGCTACCGGGAGTTGAGCGACTTCTGGCGAATCGCTCAACTTCTCCGATTGGTCAATAATAGAGGGCTGCTTATTCAAATTGTTAGCATCAGTGGCAGTAGTACCAGGAATCGGAGCCGGAGTGGTCTGTTGTGATTGATCTAAGTTCGCTGGATTAACCGCAACAGTTTGAGAACTTGGGAGAGGATTATTTGTGACTGCGGCAGAATTATTCGGCTCAGGAAAAGCTGTTTGGTATTGGGAAGCATCTAAAAAAGCTGCCGCAGGAACTTGCGTACTACTGATAAAAAACTGCACAGTGTTCTCTGGGAGTTGGGCAGAGGCTTCAACACTATTATTCATGGTTTGAGCTTGAACTGTAGATAAGCTCGTGCTAATAACAGCAATCCCCGCCGCTAGGGGCGCTACTACTAATAGATTTAATCTGAATTTGAGTTTATTGAAGTCAATCATACTTTTCTACTCACACACTTTTGTTAAAAATTTAGCATAGCCAATATCTTTGTTAATCGCTAAGAAGGCAGATATCAAGGATTGGACTGAGCAAAGGGCAGCTAGAACGGACTATAAAACTACTAACAGGTTTTAAAAGCTCAATAAGCGTAAAAATTTCTAGTTTTGCACCTATTAAAGCAAGTTTATTTGGGCTCCGGGCTAGGTTTTTCATCTATACCTGCCGATTGCAATGCCATCTCCATAAATATCTTTTGCGAGTTAGTTTGAGGAACCGCCGTGTCATCTAAAGTAGCGCTGCGCTTTTTATAGCTACCATCAGACTGCAACTCCCAAGCTTGACAGTTATCGGCTAAAGTAATGCCGAGAATTTCTTCTAAGTCTTTAGCCAAATCAATATCTCGCACGGGGGTAATTGCTTCTACTCGGCGATCTAAATTGCGTGGCATCCAATCGGCGCTACCAATATAAATTTCTTCTTCGCCTTGGTTGTGAAAATAGTAAATTCGGGAATGTTCCAAAAATCGTCCAACTACACTAATAACGCGGATATTTTCGCTAATTCCTGGAATTTGGGGGCGCAAAGAACACATACCGCGTATGATTAAGTCAATTTGCACCCCAGCGCGGGAAGCTTCGTAGAGCGTTGCAATAATTTGTGGATCGACAAGGGAGTTCATTTTGGCAATAATCCGCCCTGGAATACTACTACTTTGGATTTGTTCCATTTCCCGACGAATTAAAGCTAAAGTGCGATCGCGCATATTGACTGGAGCTACCAATAACTGCCGATAAGAGCGCTGCCTAGAATAGCCTGTTAAGTAATTGAACAAATCTGTCAAATCCGCCGCCAAATCTTCCCGACAGCTAAATAAGCCCAAATCTGTATAGAGTCTAGCGGTTTTGGGGTTGTAGTTACCTGTACCGATATGAGCATAACGCCGAATGCGATCGCCTTCAGAGCGCACAACCATCACTACTTTAGAGTGGGTTTTTAGTCCGCTTAATCCATAAACTACATGAACTCCCACCCCTTCTAAGCGCCGCGCCCAATAAATATTATTTTCTTCATCAAACCGAGCTTTTAACTCTACCAGCACCGCTACTTGCTTGCCATTTTCCGCCGCCGCAATTAAAGCATTAACAATGGGCGAATCTCCTGAAGTGCGGTACAACGTCATTTTAATTGCCAGTACATCCGGGTCGCGGGAGGCATCGTTAATAAACCGTAGGACGGTAGAAGAAAAAGAATGATATGGATGATGTACCAACAAATCTTGTTCGCGGATTGCCGCAAAAAAGTCAAAATTAGAGTCTGTAGAGGGGGAATTAAAAGAGCCTAATTTCTGCAAGCGCGGGGGAATTACAGATTTCCAGGGCGGATCTTTAAGTTCGGGCATTGGCAATGCCAAAAATGACATTAAGCTGCCCAAACCCAATAACCCATCGTTTTCATAAACATCGCTTTCCTCTAATTCTAGTTCTCGCATCAGCCGATGGCGAACACCTTCGGGAGTTTGGGGTTGAAGTTCTAAGCGGACTGCAACGCCACCTACGCGCCGTTTGCGGAGTTCTTGCTCAATCGCTTCTAATAAGTCATCCGCCTCATCTTCTTCTAAATCCAGCGCACTATCGCGGGTAATCCGAAAAGGATAGTATTCTTGAATATTCATGCCCGGAAACAGCGATTCTAGATTGTGAGCGATCGCTTGTTCTAAAGGTACACCTGCCCACTTTGCCGGAGATCCATTGGGTGTAAAGCTCAATTCTTCTGGTAGCGGCAAAAATCGCGGTAATACTCTTGGTACTTTTACCCTGGCAAATAATTCCTCATCGGTTTCTGGGTTTTTGACGACTACAGCTAGATTCAAGCTGAGATTAGAAATGTGCGGAAATGGATGCCCTGGATCTACAGCTAAAGGCGTTAAAACCGGAAAGATTTGCTGCTCAAAGTAGGTTTGTAAATAACTACGCTGTTCTTGGTTGAGATCAATATAGTCAATAATATGAATGCTGGCTTGGTTTAAAAGCGGTCTAATTACTTTTTCAAAGTGTTGGTGTTGTTTGGCAACTAAGGGGCGCAAATGTTGACTTACTTTTTCTAACTGCTCTTGAGCCGTCAACCCATCAGGACTTAATTTACTTACCTTTGCTTCTACTTGCTGCTTCAACGCTGCTACGCGCACCATAAAAAACTCGTCTAAGTTAGTGCTAAAAATTGCCAAAAACTTCAATCGTTCTAACAAAGGGGAGTTTTCGTTAGCAGCTTCTTGCAATACCCGATGATTAAACTCCAACCAGCTTAATTCGCGGTTAAAGTAATATTGCGGATCGTTGAGGTTAATTTCCAACGGAGTTTTTTTCGATCTAGGCATAGTTTTAGTTGCTTGTAAGGCTGTAATTTGACTAATTTTCCAACTTAGGCGTACCAAATTCTTTTTCTTCTATTCCGCTCCACCACTGCCCTAAATTCATCAAATCTTGGTGAATTTCTGCAAGTTTTGTAGAGTATTCATCCGCAGAAATACTTGTTCTTGCTTCTTCGAGTTTCTTTAAACGCAATTGTACCAACAGCCAAGGCTTAGAAATGCTATCTGTTGCTTCTATATATTGTGCTAATTCGTTGCTGTCCATCAATCTTTTTTAGTTAATACTTTAAAGGCAATTTGAGGATGATAAAACGCTAAAGGTGACTTGAGTAAATGAGCTACTTCCATTAATAGAGCGTTCATCTTGGGGTCAGAATTTGTCAGCTTTTGCAATCGCTCGGTGTAAGAGGTGAAAAATCCCCCCGATTTAACAGGTCTACTTCCACCTTGAGTAGTCGCAAAACGTAAATCTGACCCCGTTGCTAACATCCAAGACAGAGAATTGCTTTTAGCTAACTTTTTTTGGAAACGAGCCGGATTAAGGTCGCCTAAACAGTCGCGCAAAATTGTTGCGGCGATCGCACTTACCGTCATTCCTTGTCCATAAACCGGACACAAAGCACATACCGCATCACCCAAACAAATAAAGCCTTGAGGTAACTCTATTTTTTCATAATGGCGTAATCTATTAGCCGTAGCGCGATGAGCATAAATGCGCGATGTAGGTTCAGCGCCTTTAATTGCCTCGTAAAACTCCAAGCTAGGCAAACTACGCGCAAAATCTAAAAAACCTTGATTATCTATCGGGGGAAAGTCACCCCCATACCCGCCTAAAGTTGCAATCCACTCGCCCCCTTCAATTTTTGCTAAATAGCCTAATCTCGTACCTTTTGGCGGCGACTGAGAAATTAGCATTACCTTCCAATTTGATTTAAAACCCTCCGGTTCTTTATAGCGGCGGGTTGCATAGCCTAAAAAAGGATTAATAATAGTTTCCGGTGGCGGCGTAAAACCTAACTCTTGCAACCAAATAGGTGCATGAGAACGGCGACCACTAGCATCGACAACTAAAGACGCTGGTAACTCCTGGCGATCGCCTGTAGCTGAACGCAAAGCTACTCCGGTAATCCGTGTCTTGCTATGGGAAAGTAGCGCTGTAACGCGATGTTCGTCTACAAAATGAATATTGGCGTAATTAGCTAACTGCTGCCTGATACACCACTCTAATAAGGGACGCGAACAACTAACAGAATTTAAGTCGGAGGGAAAACTTGAAGTTGCATTCCATCCCCGACGACTAAAATGATTAAATTCTCGCGTCCAATCTATAGCTATTGCTCCCCCCGCCCTTAACTGTTCCTCAATATTGGGGAATAGTTCAACTAAAATTCTGTACCCTTTAGTAAAAAGAATATGAGGCTGAACAGATTGCGGTACGCCGATTCGAGCCTTTGGCAAATCGGGCAATTTATCGGTTTCAATAATGGTTACTGAAGCAAAACGGTCTGCAAGTACACGAGCGCTCAATAGTCCCGCAATGCTACCACCAATAACAATTGCCTGGTCATTGATGTTACTTGAAGTCAACTTTTTTTACCTCAGTTTTTACAGGTTGCACTCTCTTGATATTAATCAACTTACCTATAAAAAAAACAGCCAAGACTTCGCCTGACTGTCTTCTCTATCAACTAAAGTAGCTACTAACGACTAGCGATCGCCAATCTATTATTAACCTCATCCCAATTAACTACATTCCACCACTGCTTTAGGTACTCCGCGCGGCGGTTTTGGTACTTGAGATAATAAGCGTGTTCCCACACGTCATTACCCATAATGGGGAAGTGTCCCGAAGACATGGGGTTGTCTTGGTTTGGTGAACTTGTAATCTCAATTTTGCCGTCGGTGGTACGAACTAGCCATACCCAACCACTACCAAATTGCTTTGTTCCTGCGTCGTTAAACTTCTGTTTGAAGCTTTCAAAATCGCCAAAGTTTTCGCTAATAGCTTGAGCGATCGCTCCGGTTGGTTCTCCCCCGGCGTTTGGAGCCATAATTTGCCAAAACATCGTGTGGTTTACATGACCGCCGCCATTATTGCGGACTGCGCCTGTAATGTCTTGGGGCAAATTACTTAGATCCTTAATCAATTCTTCTGGGGTTTTTGATTGCAGTTCGGGATACTTTTCTAAGGCTGCATTCAAGTTATTTACATAAGCCTGGTGGTGTAAGTCGTGATGCACTTGCATCGTCTGAGCGTCGATGTACGGATCTAAAGCGTCGTAATTGTAAGGTAAAGGCGAAAGTTCAAAGGCCATTGTCAAAAAATCCTTAAGTAAGCTCTTGCCAAGCACAGAGCTATTTGCAAGCTTTAGCACTCATATTAAGCTGACTCTCTAATAAATTCACTAATAAATTGCTACTGAAATAAAAGTTAATAGTTTCTTTTTCGGGTTAAAGCTCCAAAGCGCTGTTCCAATCAAAGTTTTAGTTTATTTATTGCTCTAAGTCAGTTTGCCAGAATGTCTAACTGTAAATGAAAGTAGACGATCGCACTTCCGTTAACTTTAATGTTATATGTTTGTTTAAGTTACCACTTCATGATATAGGGAAATAATTTTATTTATAACTTGATTAATACTCAAACCATCAGTACAAAGTTCTATAGCATCGGGGGCTTTTTGGAGGGGAGCAAGTTCGCGGGTACTATCAGCGCGATCGCGTTCTTGAATAGTTTGTTCTAATTGCTCTAAAGTAATCTCAACTTGCCCTTGGGTTTGAAAGTCTTGCTGGCGACGACGGGCCCTTTCACTCACAGAGGCGGTTAAAAATACTTTCAATTCAGCATTAGGAAAAACATGAGTACCAATATCCCGTCCTTCGGCGACTAACCCACCTTTAAGCCCCCAAGATTGTTGCTGCTGTAGCAAAGCAAGTCGTACCGCTTTTTGAGAAGCGATCGCGCTGACATTGGCTGTAACTTCCGCACTACGGATTACTTGGGTTACTTCTTCGCCATTAATCCACACGCGCAAGTCGCCAGTACTGCTAGATAATTGGATAGAGCAATTGCTAACTACTTGAGCAATCGCCTGATCGTCATCTACAGAAATTCCCGATTGCAAAACTAGAAAAGTCAACGCCCGGTACATTGCCCCCGTATCGAGATAAACTAAGCCCAACTCCGCCGCTACAAGCCTTGCTACAGTAGACTTTCCCGCACCCGCCGGGCCATCAATGGCGACAATAGGCGATCGCACTTTTAACAATACATTGTCAATTAACCTTGCTGACCCCACACGACAAGCGATCGCTAATAATCCTTGATCTTCAATTTTTTCTAAAGGCATTAATGTATCTGGTTCTACTAATTCAACATATTCAACAGTTACACATTCAACTGTTGCCAATTCTTTATTTACAATAGTTTTCAACACTTGGCGATCGCGTTCTCCAGCTTGAAAAGCCAGCTTTGCTTGCTGCAAACTGCGATTCAAAACGGCTGCTTGCTCGATTTGCTCTGGGGTCAAATATTGATTGCGGGAACTTTTAGCAAGTCCTGACGTTTCTCTAACTGTAGGACAAGTAACAATTTCCACCGGAAAATTCAAATCTTTAACCAACCGTCGAATAATAGCAACTTGTTGAGCATCTTTTTGCCCAAAATAAGCTTTATTTGGTTGAACTATATTAAATAACTGAGTAACAATCGTTGCTACTCCTTGAAAATGTCCTGGTCTGGTTTTGCCACACAAAATCGAAGTCATACTACTAGGTGGTACAACTTGAGTACGAGAAGATAACTGCTCGTTTACTCCCAATTCCTGAGCCTCTGGAGCAAAAATAGCATCTATTCCAGATTGCTGACACAGCAGGCGATCGCGTTCCAATGTCCGAGGATAGCTCTGATAATCTTCTGTAGGAGCAAATTGTAAGGGATTAACAAAAATACTCACAATTACTAAATCGTTTTCCTTTTTAGCTCGTGCAATTAAGCTTAAATGACCCCAATGCAAAGCCCCCATCGTTGGAACAAGACCAATTGAAACCGAGGGATTATCTGTCTCATCAGAAGATTTATTTCTTGTTTGGTACAGCTTCAAGTAGCAACGCAAAGCTGCGACCGTTGTAAACAGGCGCACCTAGATTTCCTCAGAATTTTTGCTCACCTGTTAGTTTATCGCCAATCCTTGGTAAGGATAAATAAAAGTTGTCTCCCTACCAATTCCCAATTCCCCTATCTACCTAGTACCTCAAGCTGTACGGGTGCAACACCACTTTGCATAACTCCTACTATCCGCGCCGCCGCCGCCGAGAGATCGATAATTCGTCCCCGGACATGGGGTCCTCGGTCAGTAATTCGCACAACTACCGAGCGACCAGTCCGCACATTAGTTACTTTTACCTTCGTCCCAAAAGGTAAACTACGATGAGCAGCAGTTAAGCCATTTTGGTTGTATCTCTCACCGTTGGCACTGCGACGACCGTTAAACCCTGGCCCATACCACGAAGCCATGCCACGAGAACCAACTTTAACAGCTTGAGCAACAACTTGCTGGGCTTGCTTGACGATTTGAGGTTTTGGTGCTTCTGGTAATCCCGCAATGACCTTTAAAGGCGGTGCATTGCCCAAAAGTCGGCGCAGACGATTAGTTACTTGCAAGGCATCGAGAGCGGGATCTTTGGTGGTGTCTGGGAGTAAGGTTTCGGTGTTGATTTCTACCAATTCTTCACCGTTAACTGTGATGCCGTAGCGATCGCTACTTTTCCAACTTACGGCAATTTTTTGAGCATCCAAACTTGCTAAATTGATTTGATTGAGCTTGGCTGCAACTCTAGTTGCTCTCCAAACGGGGGTATCGCTAGATTGTAAGTTATTCTCTTTATTGACAACCTTAGTTTCGGTAGTGGCAACTTTAACCTTAGTTTGATTATTGATAGATTCTGTTTTGCTAGTAACTCGGTTTTTGGCACTCAAAAACGTTAAAACCGGAAGATTTTGAATGTAGATTGTCGCAGCTTGACGATTTGAACCAACTTGTTGATGGGGATAAATTCTAGCAATTACTTGACCATCGGCTCGATTTTTTACTGGGGACTTATACTCACCCACTTTCACTACAGGCAAATTTTTTGCCCTAGGGCTAGAAGTAAGTGCTGATTGACTGTCTCTTGTCGATTCAACTTCTCGAACAATTTCAGCCTGACTGGCTAAAGGAATTGTAATGGTAGTTGTTAGCAGGGCGGCAGCAGTCCACAAAATTTGTTTATTCATGTATCCGTTGTGTTGACAGTTTGCAATTTGCAGTTAAATCCGTATTGGAGTTGTTGCCAAAGGCGATTTTTTTATACTCCAAACTCGGATTCGTTATGTCTTTATTTTTTAATTAACAACTGCAACAGATTAACACGAAGGTTTGAGAGTGGGGATCAGTGACATAACCCAAAAGACATAAATTTAATCTATACTTTTGACGGAGTACAGTGGAGTAAAAGCAGACTATGCCAATGTTTGCAGGTTTTTATACCTACTGGCTTTATGAGAAAACATTTATAAAACTTTACAAAACTTGTTACAATTCTTTTCTTGGCTTTTGAAGCAGGCTTAAAGGCTTATAGCTTGTAAAATACATCGTGGACGTGCGATCGCAACAGAGGCAACTTCGTTTTTATGGATTATCGAGAGGCAGGGGTAGATGTTGAAGCGGGGAGAGCGTTTGTAGAACGAATCCGAAATTTAGTTCACAGCACCCACAGACCAGAAGTTATCGGGGGATTGGGTGGGTTTAACGGCTGTTTTCAGTTACCTGGAGGCTTTAAGGAGCCAGTTTTAGTATCGGGAACTGATGGGGTAGGAACAAAATTAAAACTAGCTCAAATTCTCAACTGTCATCACACCGTAGGCATAGATTTAGTGGCAATGTGTGTAAATGACGTACTCACAAGCGGAGCAGAGCCATTATTTTTCTTAGATTATTTAGCCACTGGGAAGTTACAAAGCGAACAACTAACCCAAGTAGTTACAGGGATAACTACGGGGTGTAAACTAGCTGGCTGCGCTTTACTCGGCGGAGAAACGGCGGAAATGCCTGGATTTTATCAGCCGGGGGAGTACGATTTGGCAGGTTTTTGTGTGGGAATTGTCGAAAAAAGCCGGATGCTGGATCGATCCCAAGTAAAAATTGGTGATATGGCGATCGCTTTAGCGAGTAATGGATTGCACAGTAATGGTTTTAGCTTAGTCCGTAAGATTGTAGATGAGAGTAAATATAATTGGGGCGATCGCGCCCCGGAAGTCGGGGAAGTAAGCTTAGGGGAAGGATTGCTCACTCCGACCAAAATCTACGTTAAACCAGTCCTTGCAGCCCTTGCTAACGGTCTAGAAATTCACGGTATGGCTCATATTACCGGGGGAGGGTTGCCAGAAAACTTACCTCGCTGTTTAGGTGAAAATCAATCTATCCAAGTGAATGTTAATAGTTGGGTAATTCCACCAATTTTTAATTGGTTAGCAGAAGTTGGCTGCGTAGATAAAGCGGCAATGTTTAATACTTTTAATATGGGAATTGGTTTTGTATTATTAGTACCACGGAACCAAGCTACCCAAGCAATAGAGTGGTTTAACTCCCAAGAAATTGTCACCTATGCGATCGGTGAAGTAATCGCTGGGACAGGTAAATTAGAGGGGATACCAGATATTAGTTAAAATTCCCCAATCAATTTAATCTTTTTTTTACAATAAAAAGGTAAGCCTTTTATTAAAAAAAGACTTACCTGTTGTAAGTATACGCAGAAGCAATTACTACATCAGTTAAACAAAATTACGATTTCTCAAATTTCTGCGACGAATACCAATTACTGAGGGAAGGGGTGCGCCCAAAGCATTGCCCCTAATATTACTGGGCCAATTGCTACCGCGTGGGACAGTTCGATTTTGAGTAAACAAAGTACCATCCAAATTCAACATCTCAATATCACGATTAAGAGTAACTTGAGGACTGTAGGGGCAATCTTCCCCTGGGTGCTGAATAGCAATAATTAGCGTATCTGCTACAAAAGTAGGGCCAGTCATTTCACAGCGTGGCGGCCCATAGGCAAAAGGTACAACTTCTCCAGCCTTTGGGCCACTGGTGGGGATATAAAATAGCCAGTTATTGCCAAACACCCCAATTAAGCTAGAAGTCTCGGCATTTTTATCCGAACTAACTGCACTCGTTGAGCTTGCACCTACTACAGTATGTTCAATTAGCTTAGGAGTCGCCGCCGCACCCACATCAAAACCATTGTGAGAGCCAGTAGACATATCTGTTACACCCCAGACATTTTCTTGGTTGTCAAATGCCAAGTTATCTACATTCGCAAAACCAGAGCCAATTTCCGCCCCTGCTTCTCCACCTTTGGCAAATCGCGTCCAACGGAAAAATAAACCCGTGCCATCAGCACTATTTTCAGTAATTTTAAATAGTTCCCCCGATGGTTGAGCATCATTGATAGCGCTGGTGTATTTGGAGACAACAAAAATCTTGGAGTCAGGATAGCCATCGCTCCCGGCTGCGCCGTCGGTATAAGCGATAAATACTTCTTTAGTACGGGGATGCACTTCTAAGTCTTCAGGACGCGCCGTTGGAGTTGCTCCCACCAAATTAGCCGCTAAGAAAGCATCGCAAACTATCGCACCTTGAGTTGAATAAAAGTCTGATAGCCGCTTGTTACGGTAATCTGGAAGCGCTTCCGCTTCGCCAAAGGCAGTAGTTACACCGCTAGAATTGACAACGGCGCTGATAGTAACAGATAAAGAACCACCATCAGTAGTTTGTCCTGCTACGCCATTACGCCGGGGTAGGCGCACAAGTCCGTTATTACTAGCTCTACCCAATTGAGCAATTTCTGTAGATGCAATATCGGAGGGACGATTGGGGCTAGTTTTAGTATCTAGTTGAAGCGGAATCCATCTGCCCGTACCATCAGGCTGATAACGAGCAGCGTAGAGAGTACCAGACTCAAATAAAGCACTGTTATCTTTACTTGTGGGGTTAGTTACCTTGCGATCGCTTACATATTTATAAGTATGACCTCCCCGGCGATCGTCACCCATATAAGCCACTAATTTTTTACCTCGCTCAACGCGCATGGCAATGTTTTCGTGGCGGAAGCGACCTAAAGCTGTGTGTTTGCGGGGGCGATAATTGAGGTCATTAGGATCGATTTCTACCATCCAGCCGTATTTTTCTCCTACCATGCCAAACTCTGCCCCAGTAGTACCAGCAATGTACCCGGTTTGAGTCCCATCGCGTTTTACTGCTTCTTGCACACCCACAAAGAAGGCTGTACTTGCTTGGAAATTTTCTTCGGCGGACATTATTGTTCCCCAAGGAGTTGTCCCGCCAGAACAATTGTGTCCTGTACCAATAATTTTATTACCCAAACCATCGCTACTAATATTAAATACTTCCGCCGCCGCCGGGCCTGTACCAATTAAATAATTTTGGTCACCTTGCTGGTAACTTTTAGATCCCCACGCAGTGACGGCTTTGTAAGCATCTCTCCGTCCGCTATTGATTCCTAAGCCAGAAAGTGTGTGAATGCGTCGATTTTTGGCATCGCTGACTACCCCAAAGCGCCCGCCGCGAACTCTTCTAGAAATTCGTAAAATTGAACCACCCATGTTGTACAAAAATTCGCCTAAAAGTGTGCGATCTTTGGTCGTGGGGGTATAACCGATAACAGACGTAAAGGATTCAGGGAATCCGGTCAAGTCGGTGGGCGATTCTGGTGCTAAAGCGCTAATAGGATAAGAAACATATTCGTGATTTACCCACAAGTAGCCATCGTTGTCGCCATTAATCGGCACAAAGCCTGTGTAGTCACAGTTGTAACCAAAATATTCGTCTTTGTTGGGAAATACGCGATCGCCCCAGCTAACAATAACGTAACGCTCGTACTCTGGTGGTACTACCACATCATCAATAATTGTGTAGGTACTTAACCTTGTATCAGTCGCCGCATTTAGGACGTTTCCGCGTTCTACACCTGTAGCATAGTAGCTATTTTGCTGTTGATAAATAGGTAGAGGATGAGGCAAACGCACGGGAGTAAATTTTAATGTTTCCGCCGCTTGAACCGTGCTATCAAATAATTTTTCACCTAAAATCGGCGCAAACGCTGCACTACCAGCACTTGCACCAAAAAACACAAGTAGCTGTCTTCGAGTAAGCTTAGACATCAGACCCCTTTATTCCTTAAAATCGCCGTAGTTAAAAAATGCTTTTTGGCAACAATAAGTTTGTTGTCTTCGATACCATACTCTTACGAGATTAAAATGAGTTAATCTTTTGGTTAAGACTAAAACAAATTTTTCTAAAGACTTTTGTTTAATTAAAGTTGGTAGCAAACCTACTCTAAAATCGTCCAAAACTAACTAATTTTTTAGTCATCTCGAAAACCAGGATCGCTCTGTTGGGAACTAAGATTTATTGATAATCTAGGTAGATTAGGTTTAGTTTTCTGAGGTAAATTAAAGCCTAATAAAATTTCTGCTTTAGTAAAATACTTAGTCCAAGATTCGATGCTAGGTTGAGCTTGCCAATTAGTGCGGGAAACTTTAGAGGAAAGTATTGGTACTACTTGCCCATTGCGATCGCAACTCACAATAACTCCAACTTCTGTAACTTTTGATAACCGATTGAACTCTTGGTTGATTGAATTAATAGCTATTGATTCAGCTTGCTGCATCAAGTTATTAAAACTTTGATTTGCACCTGTCTTTAGGCTGATATTTATAAATTTAGTCTCAGCGAAAGCTGGACAATTGAATGGTAAAAATAGAGTAATACCAATTACCAAGCAATTATTGAGATAATTACCCATTCCTAATTCCTAAAAATACTCTGCATTAAAATAAAAAATTTCCTAACGCAGATTTAACTCAGGTTAACAGTTGCTAAATTAACAAGTAAGTAAGCATTAGTTAATTTTGGGTAAAGAAAATCTACAGGCTAACGGGGGCGAAATTCTACAACATCGCGTTTAATTGTGACATCATAATTGCTAAAAAAGTCTTGCCCTAACAATCCCAAGTCTAAGTTTGCTGTAGTAGGAGCGATCGCCACAGCGACATTGTTAATTACCGCACCACCCACTTCTATAGAATTAACGTTGCCAATAGAAAATTCTACATTGCGATCGCTAGCAGTATTTGCTGTAGCTTTACCTGTCGGGACAACTCCCAAAACCGCAGCCATTTGTTGAGTAATTACTGTACCACTAGCCCCCGTATCGACAATCATTTCAAATTGCGTACTGCCATTAAAAGTAACATCCACTACAGGAGTTCCCCCATGACGGGCTTTGATTGCGACTTGAGACACTCCCGAACTTGTGGGAGCAAGTATTGGCGATGGTTGTACAGGGGTACGCGCCATAGATGCTGTGGGCATAATAGCACGTAGGGGAGCCGGACGCAGTAGAATGGGGCGAATTACTTGTTGCTGGGCGTACTTAAGATTTTGTTGATACTGGATAATTTTTTTTCGGGCGATCAGTTTATGAGGACTGTGGGCTGGTACAGTTTTCATTAAGGCGATCGCTTCGCTCCATTGTGCTGCTATAAGATGCCAATCTTCCGTACCTTGAGCAGATTGAGTAATAGTTAAAGCCCCATAAGCCTTATCTAAAGCACTTTCAAAGTGATCGTCGGGTTCAACTACTTGTGGCGGCAATTTTGCTGTTTGTGGCGTTGCCAAAGGTTCAATTGCTACTTGGGGATTTTGCTTTTTGGGCAATTTAGCTGCATCAAAGCTATTACAAGCAGTTCCTGTTAATCCTAGTATTCCAGTTAGCAAAATTAATTCTAAACGTAGAGATAGAAACCGTTTCATACTTGCGTAAAATTACTTAAAATTGTTTGTAGTATTTTTGCTGTCAATTCTCCAGCATACAAAATTTTATTAGCGATGTCAGGCAATAGATTATATTTATTAAACTCAAACCTTAAAATCAACAACCCGTCCGTTATTAACGGGTAAAACGTTGCTATTTATAAGTTCTCTCCGTTGCCTCGAAGGGCAAAAAATAGTAGAAACTCAAGACTGGCTTGCCAAAGAAGCTAGACAAAAAGTAATCTGATTCAAGAGCAAAACCTAATTGTTAAAAATCCTCAGCTTAAAAGCACTGCAACTTATGAGTAAAAGTAGCAATAACTACTTCAAAAATAGTCTGGTACTGACAATAGCTGTCACTATTTCAACAATTGTGACAACTTCGGTAAAAGCGCTACAAGTGCAAGTTAGCCCTGCCAAACCACGATTAGGAGATACTTTAACAGTAGTAATCACTCCAGACAATTCCACCGCCTCTAGCCCTCCATCGGTGACAATTAACGAAAAAACTTACCCCACCTTTCCTATCGCTGCGAATAAATACCGTACCTTTTTACCGACAACCCCCTTGCAAAAGCCAGGTACAAGATCGTTACAGATAGATGCTGGAGCGGAAACTAAACAAATGTCAGTATTTGTAGGCGATCGCAAATTTCCCGTCCAACGAATTAGACTATCCCCAGGAAAAGCTGGGCTTGAAGCTACCCAATACGAGCTAAAGCGCGTAGCCGAGCTTAAAGCGCTGAAAACCCCGCAAAAATTCTGGAATGGGGCTTTTCTTAAGCCTAATAAAGGCAGAATCTCTGCTATTTACGGAGTGCGTCGCTACTATAATGGAAAATTTGCTCAAGATTACTATCATCGTGGCGTAGATTACGCCGGGGCTACAGGCTCTCCAGTTATAGCTCCCGCCGATGGGCGCATTGCTTTAGTTGGCAGAGTTTCCCAAGGTTTTCGCGTTCACGGTAATATAATTGGCATTGATCACGGGCAAGGAGTAATTACGACTTACTTGCACCTCAGCCGTCTTAATGTCCAAGAAGGAGATGTTGTTAAAGCAGGTCAAGTGATTGGCGCTGTAGGTTCCACAGGAGCCGTAACAGGGCCACATTTACATTGGGGATTATACGTACAAGGAGAATCAGTCGATCCTACTCCTTGGCGCGATCGCAAATTTAATTAGCTCTATTTTGCAACTTTTCTGTAATAGTAAGGCAAAATTATTGAGTAAAGCAGAAATCAGCAGCAAGTGCCATAGAGTTTAGAGGCGTTATGGGTATTGAAAAAATAGTTGAACAAGCCCTTCAAACAGGTTATCTTACACCAGCCATGGAAGCGGAGGTAGGGTCTATTTGCGATGCAGCCTCAGAGCTATCTGCTGCGGAGTATATGGGGCTAGACAAGCTGATGGGGTCGCTGCTAACTGGGGAAGTAGTAGCAGTACAACGCAAGCAGTTTATCAATGTCATGGAAGAATTGGTACTAACTGAAGCCTTGGCTAGAGTGGCAGAAATAGAAGTTACGAGCGATCGCCATCTCGATGTTGGAGATATTGCAGCCTATGCTCTAAACCGCCTGCCCCCACTGTATGCCACCACGGAAGAAGGTGGCAATTATCAACGTCAACGAGCAAAGGAAGAATTAGAACAATTGATTATTCAACAAGTAAACGAAGCGATCGCCCGAAGCTTAGATCGTCCTGAATTTTTCCCTGAAAGGCAAGCTTTAGGCAAAAATTCGGGGGAAGAAGTTTTAAAACAAGTCAGCGCCCTACTTCAAGCTTACGCTCCCTCCTTTGAGCAAGTGCCAGAGTAAATCCCTTTGATGCTTCTACCTCTATATATAAAGATTTGCTTACTTGCTCAGGAGTTTTTAGTAGAAACCAGGCAAACTCAAATTAAGAATCCAGTGGTTGCTTTAAAAAAGCAATTAATTGTAGGCGTAGGAGGTAAGGTGTGCGATAAAAAAATTATTTTTAGTCTTGATAATAACGTTGCCCTTAAACTTGCTTACAGTCGTTCGTTTAGCAAATCATCCCCAAGATACTACAAGTTCGCGCCTAGTAGAAAACATTACCACCAGGAACAAATGGCTTGAGCCTAGAGGCAGCAATTGGCAACAGTACGGGCTGTCCTATCGCCGCCAAATAGAGCCAAAGGCAAGTACAAAGCTTAAATCGGGAACTTACTATTAGTAGCCTTGTCTAGTAAAGTGGGATGTTTCTTATTGGCGTGTATGAGTCTAGCTATTTCTGTACCCTGGTCATCAGTTGAGGCAAAGTCTCCTCAAGCACCAGTGCAAATAGATAAATTGTCAAACTACGATTTAATTTTGCGTTGTCAATCTGAACGCAGCCCAGATCGTGCGGCTTTTTCTGAGTTACTGCGGCGCTATCAATCTCATGTGGAACGGGTGTTGTATCACCTAGCTCCTGATTGGCAAGATCGCGCGGATTTGACTCAAGAAGTTTGGATTCGAGTGTATCGCAATATCAAACGTTTACAAGAACCCGTCAAGTTTCGCGGCTGGTTGAGCCGCATTGCTACCAACTTGTTTTACGACGAGTTACGCAAGCGCAAACGAGTGGCAAGTCCTCTGTCTTTAGATGCTCCCCGTTTTATGGAAGATGGGGAAATGAACTGGGAAATTGCTGGCGAAAATCCCTCCCCAGAGGAGGAGTTAACAACACAAGAATTTTATGAACAATTACAGGAGGCGATTTCTGACTTGCCCGAAGTCTTTCGCACAACTATAGTTTTAAGAGAAATTGAAGGTTTGGCGTACGAAGATATTGCCGAAATTACCAAAGTCTCTCTAGGAACCGTCAAGTCAAGAATAGCTAGAGCTAGAACTAGACTTCAATCTCAACTCCAAAGCTATTTAGATGGTTAAAACTCCCAAATAACTTCTTAGGTAAGTTGGCAAAAATGTTAAAATAACCTTTGAATTTAAAAATCTCTCGGTTGATTTGAATAACTGCTAAGTAACTTGTCCGCGTTTAATCCCGGTAATAAAAATACTTGATAAATGATATGAACACACAGAAGCGCGACTTCTTCGAGCTACTAAGTGCCTACCTAGACGGTGAAGTCACTTCTACGGAAAAGCGACAAGTAGAAGAACGTTTAAATAATGATGCTGAAACCCAGAAGCTATACGCGCGGTTATTGGCACTGCGCCAAAATTTTCAGACTCTACCCGTACCGCCTGCTTCTCAAAACGTAGAGCAAACAATTCAACAGGTATTTGGCAAAATAGAAAAACGCCGCCAGTATCGCTCGTTGAAGTGGGCTGGTGCGGCAGTGGCGGCGGCAGTTATTGCGGCAGTATCAAGCGTTGTTCCCGGTCGTCAGGTGCTACAGATGGCGAATGTAAGCAATCAGGCAATCCGTACAGAAGAAAAGTTATTAGTTGCCTTAAATACTCCCTTAGTTGAACTTCCCGAATCTGCCTTTGAACCCCAAAAAGCAGCGCCACACAAGCAATAATCGGGATAGTAGAGACTTTGCAATGCAACGTCTCTACATTATTTTTTGCTAGTCCACCAGCCATTGCTAATTAAAACACCGTTGTAAGCATCAATTTGTTGTTGGTTCATACAATAAACCCATGCTTTACCCAAAGAATTAAAGTTTGGGTTGTAAACTTCTATTTGGTGTCGCTGGTAGAGGTTTTGGCTAATTGGTTGGTTGGGATCGTAATTTTCTAATTCGTCTAAAGTTTGTAAAACTGTAGTGTCGCCAAATGTTAATACATAACCCCGGACAACATCGGAGTCGGGAAATATTGCTGCTGGATAACCCATCGGTAAGTCGTATAATTTACCGTAGGCGATCGCTTCAATTAGTTCTATAGCTTGAGTGCAATAGAGAGGATAATTTCTTTCTCCTGGCTTGAGAGTTCCGTACACAAAAACTTTTAACAAAATTAATGCCCCTTAAAGAGTGTCAATAAACTCAGTAAAAACCGAGATTGTGCCACAATAACGAAACATCAATTGCGATCGCTTCAAGTCAGGAGTTTGTTTGTGGAGTCCCGTTATATTCCCGCAGCCGTAGAGGAAAAGTGGCAGAAAAGTTGGGCAGATATTGGCTTAGACCGCACCTCTACAGATGAAAGTAAGCCAAAATTTTATGCTCTCTCTATGTTCCCCTATCCATCGGGAAGCTTGCATATGGGTCATGTCCGTAATTATGTAATTACAGATGTAATTGCTAGACTCAAGCGGATGCAAGGTTATCGCGTACTACATCCGATGGGATGGGATGCTTTTGGACTCCCGGCGGAAAATGCAGCAATTGAACGGGGTATTCCTCCTCAAGAGTGGACGTATCAAAATATTGCTCAGATGCGGAGTCAATTGCAACGACTGGGTTTGTCGATTGACTGGGAAAAAGAAATCGCCACTTGTGCGCCCGAATATTACAAATGGACGCAGTGGATTTTCTTACAGTTTTTTCAAGCTGGGCTTGCTTACCAAAAAGAAGCTGCCGTAAATTGGGATCCTATAGACCAAACTGTACTCGCCAACGAGCAAGTAGATAGTGCGGGAAAGTCTTGGCGCAGTGGCGCTATGGTTGAGCGTAAACTATTACGGCAATGGTTTTTAAAAATTACCGACTACGCCGAACAACTGCTAAATGACTTAGACAAGCTGACCGGATGGCCGGAGCGAGTTAAAACCATGCAGGCAAACTGGATTGGCAAATCTGTTGGTGCTTATCTAGAGTTTCCCATTGTTGGCTTAGAAGAAAAAATTGGCGTGTTTACAACTCGCCCTGATACCGTTTATGGCGTGACTTACGTTGTTTTGGCTCCCGAACACCCTTTAACAGCTAGTGTGACTACGCCAGAGCAAAAAGACGCGGTAGAAGCGTTTATTAAAGAAGTATCAAGTCAAAGTGAATTGGAACGCACGGCGGAAGATAAACCTAAACGGGGGATTCCTACCGGGGGGATAGCGGTTAATCCTTTTACGGGTTCAGAAATCCCGATTTTGATCGCCGATTACGTGCTGTACGAGTACGGTACAGGGGCGGTGATGGGCGTACCAGCCCACGACGATAGAGATTTTAAGTTTGCTAAAGAAAAGCAACTGCCAATTCAAGTAGTAATTGTGCCACCAGGGACAGTAAAAACATCGTCGAAAACCTCTTTAAAGGCAGCGTATACAGAACCAGGACTCGTAGTCAATTCTGGTGCTTTTGAGGGGATGGACTCTGTAAAAGCTAAAGATGCAATCATTCAGTATGCCGAACAAAAAGGCTACGGTAAAGCAAGAGTACAGTATCGCCTGCGGGATTGGTTGATTTCAAGGCAACGGTACTGGGGCGCACCAATTCCGATTATTTATTGTCCTAGTTGTGGCGCTGTACCTGTACCAGAACAAGATTTGCCTGTAAAATTGCCTGATGATGTGGCTTTTACTGGGCGCGGTGCTTCTCCTTTGGCACAATTGGAAAGTTGGGTAAATGTTCCTTGTCCGACTTGTAGCCAGCCTAGCTTGCGGGAAACAGACACGATGGATACTTTTATTGATTCTTCGTGGTACTTCTTGCGCTTTGCTGATGCGAAAAACGACCAAGAAGTTTTTGCTAGTGCCAAAACTAACGATTGGATGCCTGTAGATCAATATGTAGGCGGCATTGAACACGCAATTTTACATCTATTGTATTCGCGGTTTTTTACTAAAGTATTGCGCGATCGCCAACTAATCAACTTTGATGAACCTTTCCAAAGCTTGCTAACTCAAGGCATGGTACAAGCGGTTACTTACAAAAACCCTGTTACTAATAAATATATTCCCTCTGCTTTAGTAAAAGAACAAGATCCAAAAGACCCAGAAACCGGGGAAGAATTGGAGGTTTTTTACGAAAAGATGTCTAAGTCGAAATACAACGGCGTAGCACCAGAAGATGTAATTGCCCAATATGGCGTAGATACCGCCCGGATGTTTATTTTATTTAAAGCGCCGCCTGAAAAAGATTTGGAATGGGATAAGGCGGATGTTGAAGGGCAATTTCGCTTTTTAAATCGGATTTGGCGGTTGGTGAGCGAGTTTGATGGGGCAATACGTACTGGAAACGGTAACTTGAGTAAGCCCGAAAAAGAGCTACGAAGAGCAATTCACACAGCAATTAAGGAAATTACCGAAGACTTAGAAGGCGAATATCATCTAAATACGGCGGTTTCGGAGTTGATGAAGTTAAGTAATGCGATCGCAGATTCTAAATGTTTTGACTCCCCCGTATACGCGGAAGGGATTGAGACACTAATGCAGCTACTCGCACCTTTTGCGCCCCATATTGCCGAGGAATTGTGGCATTTGAGCGGTAAAACGGGTTCAATTCATCAGCAAACTTGGCGTACTTACGATCCTAATGCTTTAATCGCCGATGAGATAACGCTAGTAATTCAAATTATGGGCAAAACTAGAGGCACAATTCAAGTTCCTGCCCAAGCTGATAAGCAAGAATTAGAAAATTATGCCCGTCAGTCGGAAGCAGCTATACGTCATCTGGAAGGGAAGGTGATTAAAAAAGTAATTGTTGTGCCGGGAAAATTGGTTAATTTTGTTATTTAAGTTGAATGGTGAGGAACTTGTAAAGAAAGGAGATCCCCCCTAACCCACGTCAACAAAGCGGGAAGCAAAGCTACACCGCTTTTTGACTCCCCTTAAAAAAGGGGGGAAAATATTTGGATAATAATTGAAAGACTTTTGACCAATACTTCTTTGCGTGGCAAGCTTTGTAAAGGGGAAGGTATTTAGATACTAATCAAAAAACTTGTAACTCATCTTTTAACCAATACTTCTTTGCATGGCAAGCTTCAAAGCGTAAGAGTTGCAAATCTCCTTGAGTTAAAACCATTTGAGGCGAAACGGGCGTTAGGGCTAGAGAAGTAATAATACTTTTACCGACAGCTTGGGCTAATAGTGGCGGTACAGAATTGCCTACTTGCCTAAATCCATGCCATTTAGTTTGATGCAGGCGAAACCAGTCAGGAAAAGAATGCAACCGCGCCGCCTCTCGGACGGAAATTACTCGCGGTAAAATGGGGTGAATTGGACGGGGGGAAGTGTGGCTACCGCGATCGCTTCCTGTCCCAGCCCGTAAGGTATGACACAATCCATTTAAGTCTAATCTACGCAATTGGCTAATTGGTTCTCTTTGATTAGCGATCGTTGCAGCAAAACGAGCTATAGACGTTTGATTGTGTTGGGTTTGGAGGGAACTTGTAAGCAATTGTGGATTCCACGCGCGAGGATAAGCAAAATAGTTAGATTCGCGCAGAGTTTGCGCGTACACGCTAATTTTTCGCTCTGCTTGAGCTAATTGCTCAAAACTTAACAACACTTGATCGGTGGTTTTGAGTTCGGGGAAACTATCTAAATCGGGCAAATCGGCGATCGCATCTACAACTGTAACTAGCCCGGCTACAGGTTTGGGAAAATAAATCCTAATTCCAGCTTGTGCGCCGCAAAAAAACAGTCTTTTACGTCTTTGGGGTACACCAAAATCTGCCGCATTTAAAATTTGCGCCCTACCATGATAACCATGATGTTTAAACTTATTTTTAAGCTTATTTAACCAAGTTTTGTGTTTCCCGGCTACCATTCCCGGCACATTTTCCATCACAAAATAGCGGGGATTTAGTTCAAGGACTAAGCGACAAAATTCTAAAACTAAATGATTGCGATCGTCATTTATCAAACGTTTGCCCATGAGTGAAAATCCCTGACAAGGAGGTCCACCAAAGACTAAATCAATTTGTCCGTCCCATAGGTCAGTTTTGTAGTGAGCAATCCAGGCTTTTAAAGCCGCTTGTCTAATGGTATCGGCGGTTAACTTCGTAATATCTTGGCAGATTACTTCTGTGAGGGGAAAATTAAACTTATAGGCGCAAGCATGAATCGGATCGCTTTCTACAGCTACTAATACATCAAATCCTGCTTGCTCTATTCCTAGAGAAAATCCGCCCACCCCTGCAAATAAGTCTATAGCAATGGGACGAGTTGTAAGGATTGTTTTTCCATTGTCGATTACTTCTCACCCCTTGCCTCTAATAGTTGGAAAATTTCGGAACTGGCGCGATCGCATACTCCCACTTCTCCTAAAGATAAGCGCATTTGTTTGTATGCGTCTAGAGTTTCTTGGCGACGAATAGGATTAAGCAATAATTCTAGAGCTATTTGGACAATATTTTCGGGAGTAGCTTGTTCTTGGAGCAATTCTGGCACAATGGGCTTCATTTCTACCAAGTTGGGCGGCGACATAAAGGGAATGGAAAACTTTAACAATCGGGCGATCGCAATTGTTAAGCTACTAACGCGATAAATCACTACTTGCGGCACGTTTAGCAGCGCAATTTCTAAATTCACCGTTCCCGACTTAGTTATTGCTAAATCAGCAGCAGCAATGGCTTCAGTAGTTTGACCACAAACAATAGTAGCTTGCAAACCGTAAGAATTGATCGCCTTTTCAATCGGTTGGCGATAGATTTCTAAAGCTAAAGGAATCAAAAACCGCACATTTGGTAACTGAGATTGAATTTGCTTCGCCGCCTCAAACATTGGTGGGAGCAAGTATTTCAACTCTTGGCGACGAGAAGCGGGAATCAGGGCGATCGCGGTTGTTTCTGGCGCAATACTTAGTAATTTCCGGGCAACTTCCCGACTAGGAGCATTTTGCATCCGATCAACTAAAGGATGTCCCACCCAGCTAACTTTTGCGCCCCGCTTTTCAAAATAACGGGCTTCTTCAGGAAAAATTGCTAGTAACTTATTACTAATTTCAATAATTCGCGTTGTTGCCCGCGCCGTCACTGACCACACCCAGACCTGGGGGGCAATATAGTAAACTACAGGCACTTGGGGCAGCGAGGAATGAATGTAACTGCCGATTTTCATGTTGGGGCCTATGTAGTCAATTAACACGACCAGATCGGGCGGTTGAGCCTTTAAACAAGCGATCGCTTGTTTTTGGAGTTGGAGAGTTGGCAAAATAAAAGGCAGCGCTTCTAATAGTCCCATCGAGCCAATACTGCTAGTATTGCCTAATAAAATTGCACCCGCCGCCGCCATTTTAGCGCCCCCTAAAGCAACAATTTCTAACTCTACCCCTGTTTTAATTGCTTGACGCTTGAGGGCGGTAATTAACAACGCACCTTGTAAATCTCCTGATACTTCCCCAGTGCTAATAAAAATTCTGACTTTCTTTATTTGCTCAATTGGATTAAAAGCCATTAATTCTTGCGTGGACTCCGACCGGGTATACAACCGCGCCGCCCTGACCTTTGCGATAATTGCAAAAACTGGCGCAGATGTTGAATATAATCGTTATCTGGCAATAGTTCTAATTGTTCTAACGCTGCACTAATGGTTAAATTTGAGCGGTAAAGACTGCGGAAAGCTTTTTTTAAAGTTTGAAAAACTGCCCCTTGGTCTAACTCCGATATTCCCGCCCGTTTTAGACCAACTAAATTGAGGCTGCGGACTCTAGCAGGACTACCTTCTACTAACATATAGGGCGGAACATCGCGGTCAATGCGACTCATACCACCCACCATTGCTAACTTGCCAATATGCACAAACTGATGAATGCCCAAAACCCCGCCAATAGTAGCTCTTGACTCTATTTTTACGTGACCTGCTAAAGCGACACTGTTAGCAATAACGACATAATCAGCGATCGCGCAATTGTGAGCTACATGAGTGTAAGCCATTAGTAAGTTGCGATCGCCAATTACCGTTGCTTCTCCTTCCCCCGTAGCGCGATTAATTGTCACGTACTCGCGGATGCGGTTATAGTTGCCAATTTTTACCCAACTCAAAGACCCATCATACTTAAGGTCTTGGGGTTCAAGTCCAATAGCAGCGCCGGGGAAAATTTGATTTCCTTGTCCTATTTCTGTAGGGCCTTCTAAAACAACATGAGCGCCGATGATAGTTTCAGAGCCAACTTTAACTTGTTTGCCAATTACCGCGTAGGGCCCAACTTGAACGGTAGGGTGCAATTCTGCGCCGGGATGAATTACAGAAGTAGGATGAATTAAGGTCTTCAAAGATAGGTCTCCAACGAGAAGCAGAGGTTAGTTGTAGTGGCTGTTAGGATAATTTTGCTTAGTTTAATCGACCAAAGAGAACATCAATTCGCCTTCACTAACTAATTGCCCATCTACCACTGTACGAGCTTGCATTTTACCGAAACGACGGCGTTTGACGCATAACAGTTCCACAGTCATAATTAAGCGATCGCCTGGGACAACGGGGCGGCGAAACCTAACTTTATCAATCCCTGCAAACAAAAATAGTCCCCCTTCTAATTCTGGCAATTGAGTTAGTACAATTCCGCCCACTTGCGCCATTGCTTCAACGATTAAAACTCCTGGCATCATTGGTCTTCCGGGAAAATGCCCTTGAAAATGAGGTTCGTTGAAGGTAACGTTTTTAATTCCTACAGCCCGTTTTCCTGGTACGTATTCAATAATCCGGTCTACAAGGGCAAAAGGGTAGCGGTGAGGTAGCAGTTTTTGGATTTCTTCAACATTAAAAACTGTTTTTAATGGGGTATTTTCATCAATAGGGCTGGGTGATTCTGCCATTAAGTCTAATTTAGTTAGGGCGGTTCTCATAGGAGTCAAAAACAACGTGCAGGACTAGAAATGTAATTTTATCTTTAGCGGGGGCATTTTATAGAGAACTTGAGCAAATTTTTTGCTGAGGAAATAGCTCAAGCTGTGAGGGTTAATTATTTCCCCTCCTCCTCATCTTCTGAGCTTTTCTCTAATAGTTGAGCTAGTTGAATATGTAAATTATGGCTGGCTTTGTAAGCTAAAAAATGAGCTACAGGCAAATTTTTTACCAAGCTCAAATCTCCCACTAAGTCTAAAATTTTATGACGTGCTGGTTCATTTGCAAATCGCAAAGGAGGATTGAGCCAGCCCAGAGCGCGATCGCAAACTAAAGCATTATCTAAGTTTCCGCCCTTAATTAAACCTTGTTGCTGTAATGCCTCGATTTGGTGAGCCAAACCAAACGTCCGCGCCGGGGCAATTTCTTGGGCAAAAGAATTGTCTTCTAGCGGCGTTTCTTGCCAGCTATGCCATTGATTGCCAATAGCTGCTACATCAAAGTCAATTCCGTAGGTAAAGCGGGTTACTGGGGCGGGGAGAGCAGCTACAAAGGCATCTTGGTGGCGTACCCAAATCGGTTGAGTTAATATTAGGGGCGATCGCCTAGGCAAAGATTCGACTAACCCAACAGAGGCAATTTCCTCTACCCATTTTTGGGCAGAACCTTCTAATAAAGGCACTTCTAACCCATCTATTTCAATTCGGGCATCATCCACCCCCATACCTGCTAAAGCGGCAAGCAGATGTTCTACAGTGCGAATGCCAGAGTCTTTTTCCCCTAATTGGGTCGATAAAACTGTATTAGTTACGAAAGCTACTGTAGCTGGAATAACTGGCTTTTGGGGCAAGTCTACCCGCACAAAATAGCGTCCAAATCCTGGGGCAGGTAAAACGCGCACAGTAGTAGTGACACCGCTATGCAACCCCACCCCCGACAAGCTAAATTGGTCAGCTAGAGTATGTTTATTTGCCTTTTGCCCCTCACCCATTAGAATCTTTCTCCTATACCAAAGTGCAAGCGGCTATCGCCTTCATCGGTAAAACCATAATCGATCCGAATTGGGCCTAGAGGTGATTGAACTCTGACCCCCAATCCGTAGCCAAAACCACTACCAGACTTCCCCCGTACTCCGGCTGGATCTCCAGGGACTCTGTCACCACTACCTAGGTCTGTACCCACATCAAAAAATAGCGCGCCGCCGACAATTGAGAACACAGGAAAGCGGTATTCGGCTGTAGCTTGCACAAAACTTCGTCCGCTACCTAAATCGCCTTCATCGTAGCCTCGTACCGAGTTGCTACCCCCTAATAAAAAAGCCTCGTAAGGTGGCAAATCTCCTAATACCGTACCGCCTTGAATATTAAAAGCTAAAGCTTGCGGCCCTTTGCTGAAATTAATTAAGCTCACGGGGAAATATCGACTATAACTGCCCCGCACTCGGTTTAGTAAGATATTACCTGCCCCTATAGGCACAGATTGCTCAACGCCAAACCGGAGTAGGGAGCCGCTAGTCGGTCTGAGTGCATCGTTGCGGCGATCGCGTACTGCCCCTAATTGCAAGGTTAATAAGTCGTCTGTACCGTCGCCACTAAAACTCAAGTCATTGCCTAGTTCATCTACAGGGCTAAGTTCGCCGTCCTCGTCGCGGATTGATACCCGTTGATATTCCAAGCCCGCCGAAGCTGTCCATTCCGACTTGCGGAGGGGGTCTTTAGACAAAGGACGAGTAAAGTTTACACCGCCTCCTAACCGCAGGATACGGGGGCGATCGCCATTCGGCAGAGTAACTTCATCTTCATCATCTTCACCGCCGTCAAAAATTAGCGAAGTTGTACGCCGTCTAAAAGAATTAACGGTATAAGATGTCCGATAAGGATCGCCCCCAATCCAGGGATCTGTAAACCGCAAATCAAATAGTAGTTCTCGCTGACCGATTTGAAATTCTGCGCCCAAGTCTTGGTTGTTGCCGCCCAAGTTTTGCTCTTGATAGCTCAAACTACCAAATAAACCACTAGAGGAACTAAAACCCGCACCCGCGCCTACAGAGCCACTATTTTTCTCGTCTACGTTGACTACTACAATTACCTTGCGGGGGTCTTGACCGGGGTTGAGCGATACATTCACGTCTTCAAACAAACCCAGCCCAAACACTCTTTGTAAGTCTCTTTGAACGGTAGTGCGATTAAAAACTTGTCCAGGCTTTAGTTCTAGTTCGCGGGTAACGATAAATTCACGAGTGCGCCCTTTAATTGGCTTGCCTTCTTCGTCGGTGTCTTCTCCGTCTTTGTTGCGGAAGCTAACTTGAATATCCTCAATTACGCCTTCAGCTATTACCAAAGTCACCGTGCCATCAGTGGCTACTTCTGGAGCCTCATTTACTTGGGCTAAAACATAGCCGTTGTCTTGATACCATTTATTTAATTGTTTGATTCCTTCTTGAAAGCGGCGCAAATTTAGAATGCTGCCGTATTGTTCTTTGAATATGTCATCAATAATTTTTGCGGGTAGTACCGATGGGATTTCTGTCCCGGCATTTGCTTGTACTCGCACAGAGCGTAAAATTGGATTGGGTTGGACGAGAAATGTTACTCGCACTCCCAAGGGTGTATCTTCTGGTTCGGCGCTAACGTTGGCAAAAAACCCGGTGGCAAAAATAGCGTTGATGTCTGCTTGTAATTGCGATCGCGTTGCCGTGCGTCCTGGTTGAGTTTTAATTACTTGATATACTTGGTTCTCAAGTTCAGTGGTTAGTTGGCCTTCTTGACCTTGAACTAATACTTCCCCCACTAACACCTCTGGGTTTGGCTCTGAGCCTGCTGCGGGGGCGGCGTTATCTGGTGCTGGGGTAGCGTTGTTTGGTGCTTGGGGGCTGGGGGCTGGAGTATTGTTGTCAATCGTTGGGCTTTGACTTCCTGGAGTGATATCAAATTCTAGTTGATTGGGGGTTTCCTGTTGCGGTGAGCCTTCCGTTCCCGGAGCAGGTATTATTGGTGCGGGGGGATTTACCGGGGAATTTGTATCAGTTGTCGATTGGTTGGGCGTAGTTGAAGGGGTTGTAGGCGTGGGAGTTTGGGCTAGTTGCCCAGCTATTGTCTCTACTACCACACTATTACTCACCGTTGAGGTTACCTGCAACTTTTCAGCTTCCAGCGCCGGAGTTTTTTTAATAACGGGTTGTCCTTGAGCAATTTCTGGAGTCAAAATTGAATTAAAGGCAGAAATTCCTAAGACTAACCATAATGCAGCCTGAACATGGCGGCCTAACATCCAACGAGCAGAAATTATTGGCATTTTATTAAAATTATTTAACACTTCCACACACACCATAAGTTAGAGCTATAAGAAACATTTTGAAGACTTAGCCCTGTTCTTTGTTCCTCAGTTATCCAACTTAAACAAAAAACCTGACTTTTTTTCTACTTACTCCTAAAATTAGACTGGGCTAAAACTCTTTCTAAAACTTGTTCGTAGGCGTTTTCTACTTTACCTAAGTCTTGACGAAAGCGGTCTTTATCCATGACGCGATTTTGGGGATCGGATTCTAAATTATCCCAAAGGCGGCAAGTATCGGGGCTAATTTCATCGGCTAAAAGCAGTTGTCCATTATTATCAGTGCCAAACTCCAATTTGAAGTCTACTAAAGTCAAGTTACAGTTTGAGAAAAATTCGCATAGAGCGCGATCGCACTTTTTGGCAAGTTTTTGTAATTGGTCAATTTGCTCTGTAGTTGCGAGTTTCAGTAATAATAGGCGATCATGGGTCAATAAAGGATCTCCCAAAGCATCATTTTTGTAATAAAACTCTACCAATGGTTGAGCTAATACCGTTCCCAATGGTAATCCTGTTTGTTGGCAGAGACTCCCGGCAGCAATGTTTCTGACTACTACTTCTAGGGGCAAAATCTTGACTTTTTTTACCCGCATTTGGTTTAAACTTGGGCAGTCGATCAAGTGAGTAGCAATGCCACACTGTTCCAAATATTGAAACAACACTTGAGATATCTGGCAATTAATTTTACCTTTTCCGCCAATAGTGCCGCGTTTGAGGGCGTTAAAAGCGGTGGCATCGTCTTTAAAATCAGCAATAACAATTTCCGAGTCTTCGGTAGCGTAAATAATTTTCGCTTTGCCTTCGTAGATTTTGGTGCGAGACATGATAGTTTCAATGATGGCAATAAACCTACAAAAAGCAGGCTTAACTATTCTACCTGCGGTTTGCAACCAGGGTAATTCTCCTTACTTTCTTGCCCAAAATTCCAATCCTTCAACTTGGTTTGAATTGCTAAAATACTCGCGCTCTTGGGCAATCAAGGCAACGGCTGCTTTTACATCTAACGGTTTTGAGAAATAGTAGCCTTGGGCAGAGTTACATTTTAGCGATTTGAGTTGATACATTTGAGTTTTGGTTTCCACTCCTTCAGCGATGGTATCCATGCCCAAATTCCAAGCAAGCCCAACCACCGTGCGGATAATTTCTATTTTGCCTAATTCTGTATCAACACCAATCACAAAAGAGCGGTCAATTTTCAACGTATCAATTGGGAAACTGTGCATATAGCTTAAAGATGAGTAGCCTGTACCAAAATCATCTAAAGACAATCGCACGCCCATCTGTCTCATTTTTACGAGCATAGCATTCACGCGCTCGGCATTTTCTACCAGTACGCCTTCGGTAATTTCTAGCTTTAAAAAGCGGCTTTCTAGCCCAGTGATTTGGAGAGCTTTTTCGATTTGGTCAAGCAAATCTGCCTGAGTAAACTGTTTGGTAGATAAGTTGACGCTGACAGTTAAAGATGGTTTGCCAGAAAACTGTTTTTGCCAGGATTTTAATTGACGGCAAGCCTCTTCTAGCGTCCAGTAGCCAATAGCGTTGATTAAGCCTGTAGCTTCAGCCATGGGAATAAATTGGACAGGAGACACTAAACCACGCTCTGGGTGGTGCCAACGAATTAGAGCTTCAAAGCCAACAATACGGAAGTTTTTGAGCGATACAATTGGCTGATAGCACAAGACAAATTCTTGTCGTCCGAGCGCTCCTCTTAAATCGTTTTCTAGTTGCAGTATCCCCATCGCCTTAGAGTGGAGAGAGGGATCAAAAATTTGGTAGTATTCTCCACCATTTCTGTGAGTTTTTACGCCATACATTGTCATATCTGCATCGCGTAAAATGTCTTCTGCTTGCTTGTAACCAGTGCTGCTTAAAGCAATACCCATACTAACGGTGCTAAATACTTCATTGCCCCCAATATTAAAGGGTAAGGCGAGTTGATTTTGAATCCGCTCCGCCGCTTGGGTAGCGTTGTCAATACCTTTGATGTTGTCCAGCAAAACTGTAAACTCGTCTCCACCTAAACGAGCAATAGTATCTTCAGGACGCACACAAGATTCTAAGGTACGGGCTACAGCTACGAGCAAGCGATCGCCTGTTTTATGACCTAATGTATCATTTACTACTTTAAATCTGTCTAAGTCTAAAAACAAGACGGCAAACAAATAATTTTGATCGTCGGCGGTACGAGCAAGCACTTCTTCTAAACGATCCATAAATAGGCGGCGATTAGCTAACCCCGTCAAACTATCGTGGCAGGAATCGTACCTTAATTGAGCTTCGGCGGCTTTTTTATCGGTAATATCTGTTTGAGAGCCAGCAAGACGCTGAGGCTTGCCTGTCGAGTCGCTAACGGCTAATCCTCGCACTAGCATCCAGCGCATTGATCTGTTTTTGTGTTGAATGCGGTACTCATTTTCTAGATAAGAAACTTTTCCTTCTAGATGGGAAGCGATCGCATTTTTTAGTTGCTCGATATCTTCTGGATGGACGCGACTAAACCAGTCTTCTTTTTTGTTACCAATCTCTCCAGTACTTAAACCCAACATTGCTTGCCAGCGAGGCGAAAAATAAATTTCCTCGGTTAATAAATTCCAATCCCATAGCCCATCGTTAGCCCCTTGAGCGGCTAAGGCGTACCTTTCTTCGCTGGCGCTTAGGGCTTGTTGAGTTACTCGTCTTTCTTCTTCTACACCAATAGCGGCGGCAATTATTCCTAAAATTTTGCGATCGGCATTACTGGGAACAAAGTTTTTTTTGTATAAGGCGCACACTGCACCTACTTTTAAACCTTCACACTTGACAACTTGACCGACATAGGTGTGCAAATTGTACTGCTGTACATTTGGTTCGCTTTGGGCATATTTTGTATTAAGTAAATCGTTGAGAATAACTACTTCATCACTACCACTATTAATTACGTCGTAACAGATGCGCCCCTCCCCACTATTGACCCCGTTATAGCCTTTTGGAGTCTGCCATTGACCTACGGCGTATAGTGTTCCCGTATCTAAGCGACTATATAAAGCGCAGTTTGCTTCTAGTAATTCTCCGCATAAAGCGGTAAGTCGATTAATATTGATCATTGGCTCTGTTTGGAAACTTAAAAAGCATTGATTAATTTTTTCTAATCTTTCCGCAGCTTTTTTTCGTTCGGTAATATCTCGTTTGACGGCGACATGGTGAGTAATTAATCCAGCTAAATTAAATACGGGGGCAATAGTAACGTCTTGGTGGTACAGCGATCCATCTTTACGTTTACCGATATAACTGCCGCTCCATACTTGACCATTGCTCAAGGTAACTGCTATTTCTTGATAAAAGGCTGAATCGTGTTTTCCGCTTCTTAGTAAAGCCGCTGAGGTTTGCCCCATTACTTCCGCACGTTTATAGCCAGTGATTGTCTCAAAGGCAGGGTTGACATATATAAACCTTGCTTTGGTATCGGTAATTTCGATGGCTTCGGCGGCGTGAGAGATCGCTGTAAATAGTAAATTTTTCTCCGCTTCTGCTAGAGCGCGAGTAATTTCCTGGTCTTTTTGTTCGCTAATATCTCCGGCTACACAAACTATGCCTTGAATTTCTCCTACTTGGTTTCGCATCAACGAACTTGAAAATAATACCGATATTTGTTCACCATTCTTTTTTAAATAACTTGTTTCCGTCCTTTTAATTAATTCTTCTTTTGCAAAAATTTTAACTATTTCGTTTTGACCCAATACTTTTAAAAACGGCTGATTAATTAATTCTTCTTCTTTGTAACCCAAATAATTTAGTGTTGCTTGATTAACCTTAACAATTTTATTATCTCGATCCAAAACAATTAAGCTATCTACAATAGTCTCAATAATATTATCAACATAATCTTTAGAAAAGGTCGTTTTTTCTAAAGCTTCATTCATTTGATTAAAAGCCTTTGCTAAACTGCCAAGCTCATCTTTGTTCTTTACGCTTAAGCGGGTAGTCCAATTGCCTTTAGCAATACTTACGGCGGCTTTTTTTAACTCAACTATTGGCTGTGAAATAGTGCGAGATAGTAAGGAACTTAAAATAATATTTAGGGCAAAACTCAGCCCAGCTAGAATGCTGAGTACTGTATTGTTATGGGCAATACTTTGTTCAATTTCTTTAGCTTCTCTTATTAGTTCTGCCTGGGCATCATTGGAGGCTTCTTCAATTAAGGGAACTATAATCGTTTTAAAGTACGGCTCTAAAGATTGGTTTAAAAAGCTTTCTGCTTTTATACTATCTGTATTATTTAGCTTCAAATATTGATTTACAAGCTGACTATAATTAGTTAGTTTTTTGCCAAGGTTATTTATAGTTGCTAATTCATTTTTTTCTTGCTGAATTTCGCCACTTTGCTTAAACAAACTTCGTTCGCTGATATAAATACTTTTATTTGTAGCATCTCTAAGGTTATTTAATTTCGTCGTAAGATTATTTGATTCTATTTTAATACCTGCATAAATTTCGGCTTTTGTTAGTAACGCTGGGATTTGCTCTAAAGCAGAATTATTATATCTGTATAGGTAGTTCGCATAACTTTGGATTGCTGTACCAGCAAACTTTATTTGTGTTAAGGCTGTAACTTCTTTGATAGAACTTTGATTGACTTGGGCAATATTGTTAAGAATACTTAAGTTATTAGCGATCGCCAAACAAGCAATTATCCCTGCCATTAAGGAAGGAAAGAGAAAGCTAAGAAGTAATTTTTGTTGTATTTTCATCTTTAACTTAAGATTAGTAGTGCTTCTCTAGCTAAGGAAAGTCCTTTGTTACTTATAAAAATCAGCACTATTGAAATAAAAAAGTAAGCCAAATCTACTTTCGATTTTGGCTTACTTTTGTCAAAGCAGCAACCTAGGCTGCTAGAAGTGTAAATTTATTTTTTAAAGCTTAAGTAATTTCAACTAATTACAGCTACCACTTAAACCTAACTAGCGATAAATACTCCTTGTTTTTGAAAAAATCAAAAGCACTATCTTAATAATTCTTGATACTATAAAAATCTCTCCTTTCTGGTAAAAAGGATTAGGGACAACGGGGATGAGTGCCACCTTGGAGACAAATAGCCGCAAGCTGGGTAGTATCTAAATTTTTAACATTAGTGAAGTCAACGTCTTTGAGTAAAGCCGCTTGAGATTCTTCTGTAGGTGCTTGAATAAACCTATCAGCTTGAGTAGATTTTGAATTAGCAAAAATTGCTCCAGCTAAATCGGCTCCCGTCAAATCAGCTTCCCGCAAATCAGCTTGGCTAAGGTCAGCATTTCGCAAGCTGACATTTTGCAGTTGTGCTTTGTGCAGGTTAGCATTTTGCATTCGTGCGTAGCTCAAGTTAGCATTGCTGAGATTAGCACGGCTTAAATCTGCCCCACTTAAATCTGCTCCTTGCCAATCGGTAGCGCTTAAATCTGCAAGTTGGAGGTTAGTTTTCAAGGCGCTAACTCGACCTAAACGAGCAGAAGATAGGTCAGCTTTAGCTAAATTTGCTCCGGCTAAATTTGCCCCGGTAAGGCTTGCAGAAATTAATACCGCCTGCTGCAAATCGGCTCCTACCAGTTGAGCGCTGCTGAGGTTAGCACTTGTAAGGTTACTGTTGGCTAGGTTAGCTTGGTTGAGTTTGGCGTGAAGCAAGTTAACGCGCTGCATAGATACGTGGCTAAAGTTTGCGCCTGTAAGAATTGCAAATTTCATCTGCGCATCGTTGAGAGTAGCAGTGGCATTATTTTTTACACTTTGCCATTGACTATCTATTAGGTTAGCCCGGTCGAGATTTGCTCCGCTAAGGTCAATGCCAGCAAAGTCAATTTGATTGAGGACTAGGCTAAAATTATCAGCCTCACCCAAATTAATCCGCTCTAGTTGTACCGAAGTCAATTTGCCGCTATAAATAGAAAGAATTTCCGCGATCGCATTTTGGGTAGCTACAAGCTGAAGGCGGCTAGAAGCATCAGAATTATTGGCGCTTGACAAATTCAAGCGTTGCAACGCTGGCAATGCCTGCGTACCGCTTGCAACCAAGGCTTGTTGAATCGCCTCTGTTAATTCTGGGTTAGTAGATTGTGCCAATAAATTGACTAATAACTGTTTGGCTTGGGGATTGTTTACCGTACCCAAATTTAAAATTGCCTCAGTACGCTGCGCTAAAGTGTTCGCTTCGGTAGAATTTAATTGTTTGGTTGCTGCTAACAATTGTTCGCTATTGTACTGGGATTGACCACTATCTATTTGCGTGCGGAGGTAAAGCCCAGTAGCGATTAAAGTCCCAATTACCGTCCCTATACTACAACTTGCAACGACTGTCAAGGTAAATTTGGGATGGCGACGCATCCAAATCCACAAATCGCGCTGTACTTTTTTTTTCTTAGTTAAGATAATCGCTGCATCGGCAACATGAGCGGCAGGTTTTTTCCAACTATAAATAGATGTATTCCACTCTACTGCCTGCCCGTTATTTTCGCCTAAGCGCCCAGTATTAGGGGCATAGATGCGACTAGCATTGACAACGTAAGTTCCTGCAATTAGGTCGTGCAACGAGCGGCGCTGGCGGTCAAATCGGGCGCTAATGCCTTCTCCTAGCACCATTACCCCAGCTAAGGCGGCAAGTACGCCAGGATCGGGAAATAAACCACTATAACGCCATAGTGCGTAGGCAATAGATAACGGCAACCCCCAAGCTACTACCCCTTCGCGGAGGACAATTTTTGCTAATCCTGGTGGCTTTCCGGCGGTAGTAACTACGCGAATACCTAGCCAGCGCTTGGGCAATGTGCTGCCCGTTTTAGCGAGTAGATATATTTGCCAGCTACCTAGTAACAGGGGGGTTACAAGAGCCGCAGACCATAGTAAATTAGTTACTGGTGGAACTTCTTTAACTTCTTCACTCGTAGGCAAAGCAAAGGTACTTGCGATCGCCTTTTCGGTTGCTACGAGTGCCGGGTTTAGCGGTACTTGCTCTGCTAGATGGGTTTTGGCATACATTCCCACGCTATAAGGGACTATAGCGCTACTAGCAATTATTGATATTTCGATCGCCCACGCAGCAAAACGCCTAGTCACTAATGGTAGTGGTTTTAGCTTTACTTGCTTATAATTGCGATCGCCCCCTCTCCCCACACTTGGATTAGCCATTTTTATATCCTTAATTTAAAATTTTGATTCCCCTACCTAGCTCTGTTGGAATTACTTTTCTATTTTTCGAGAGTTCCGAGCTACCAAAAACTGATATCCAAAATATACAATCAACCCTAAAAACGCTAGGCTAAATAGCGTTGCGACTAAGCTTAATAAGCTTTTAAGTATGGCAAACCCAACTATAGTCCCAACGCCGATGACAATTATTTTTCCCACGTTGGGTAAAGACTTAAACAAGCTGATAAACTGATTTAATCCTGCTATAGAATTGTTGCTAGTGGGGGTTGGGGTTGCTACGGGGTGGTTAGTAGGTAGTGATTCTAGTTCTTGCAAACGACGCTGTAAGTCTTGTTCGCTTTCTTCAGTATTCATTTTTGGTTGGTATTGGCTATAACGCTCTTTAGTCACAAATTATAAGTCGGCAAACATTTTTTGGTGGGGAAATTTTAGCTAATTTTCTAATTTACCAACTGCATCCTAGGAAACAACTAAAAAGTTGTGCTTCCATATACCATTTTTGTTATGGATGCTTGTCAAGGGCTGAACAGTTATATAAGTTATTTGCTAATTTGTTGTATAGAAATATTAAAAGTCAATTAGCTAATTATCAGTATTTGTGCTTACTCAATTGAGCTTCAATCATCTCGCGATTGGCTAGAGACTTCCACCGCTTGCACGTCAATAGTTCCCACCGGGGTAAAGCGATTAAACTTACCGTGAATTACTTGCAAGGGTTCAGAGCAATTGGGACATGGCAATTGAGTTTTATTTAAACCTCTAAACTCGTGATGACAGACGGGACAATTATCTTGAATTAGGTTGCTTTGCAGCCAATAGCGAAAGCCAAAAAAGCCTAAAACAGGTACTACTATCAGTAATCCGATTAAAATTAAAAACCAATTGACAAGCCATCCTAAGCCAACGGTACTAATTAGCCAAACAACTCCAATAATGGCAATCCACCGTCCTAAATTAGAAATATTGAGATCGAAAGATTTAAGACTCATTTTTAGATAATTTTAGTTGCGCTATCTCTAGGATAACTAATCGCTGCGGTGTATTAAAAATAGCCAGCGCCGCAAGCTACCTTTAGTAAAAGTCAGGTATCTTTTGGCGTGGGTGAGGGGATTTAAGTATCGATTGATGAGAGACGTTAGATTACTCGATGTTTGTAAACGCCACTGGCTGAGAATATTTAAACTACCGCCCTGATACTTTTGCTTGCAAGTTTGGCGTTGAATTTTGCCGCTAGAAGTTTTAGGTATGCTACCAGGTTTGAGCAGAGCGATCGCATAAATATCGATTAAATGCTGGTCAAATACCGCCCATCGGACAGTTTCAGCTATATCTTTAGCTAAGATATGGCGATAATTGCGTTCTAATTCTTGCACAATAACTAGCTTTTCTTCCCCGTCTACTTCAATGGAAAAAGCTGCGCCGCAGTTAGGTTTTAAGGCGGGATGACATTGTTCTACAGTTTGTTCGATGTGTTGCGGATAGTGATTGAATCCCCAAAATACCAGAACATCGTCCTGACGACCAACGATAAATAGTTCGCCATCAGCTAAAAAGCCTAAGTCACCAGTACGCAAAAAGCAGCCTAATTGCGGATTGTCTGAAAAGGAAGCTTGAAAAGTGTGGTTTGTCTGTTCGGTTAGATTCCAGTAACCTTTACCGATTCCGGGACTTGAAACCCAGATTTCTCCAACTTGATTATCTTGGCATTGGGTTAAAGAATGGGGATGGGAGATCGCAATTGTGTCATTTAACCAAGATTTACCACAACTAACAAGACTTTTTACGCCTTCTCTATAACTATCTACGGTAACTACTTGATTTTTTTCTATGGCGGCTTTTTCAACATATTTAACTACTGGTGGCGCAGTTTTTTCACCCCCAGAAATCAGCAACGTAGCCTCCGCCATTCCATAGCAGGGATAAAAGGCTTCTTTCTGAAAACCACAGCTTACAAACGCCTTTACAAAGCGCTCCATAGTTTCAACGCGCACGGGTTCAGCGCCAGTAAAAGCTACATCCCAACTACTCAAATCTAAATTTTGTTTTTGGACTGGGGTAACATGATCACACAGCAACTCGTAAGCAAAATTGGGAGCGCCGCTAGTAGTTGCGCTGTAGCGAGAAATTGCTTGCAGCCAAAGCACGGGTTTTTGCACAAAAGCAATAGGGGAAAGGAAAATGCAAGGCATTCCTACATACAACGATTGCAGTACATTACCAATAAGTCCCATATCGTGAAATAAAGGCAACCAACCGACACCAATAGATTTTTCGGTATGACAAAATGCTAGTTGCAAGATTTTTTGATTGTGTAGTACGCAATCATGGGTAATCATGACACCTTTAGGTACTCCCGTAGAACCAGAAGTATATTGCAAAAATGCCAAAGTTTCGCCGCTAATATTTGGTTCTCGCCAGTCGGTATTTGAGTAAGGCTCGTCAGTAGTTACCCATTCTAAAGGCTCTACAAGCGTTCCTAGGTGATTTTTGAGCTTAGATTTAAGGTGGTTGGTAGTTAAAACAATTTTTGCTTGGCAAGACGTTAAACGCGCCGCTAAATCATTACTGGCGTGGCGGTTACGCGGAGGATGACAAGGTACAGCAATTACTTTTGCATACAAACAGCCAAAGAAAGCAGCAATAAATTCTAGTCCGCGATCATAGGGATAGACTAAAAGGGCAATATTAACTCTTTTTGATTGTAAGTTTGCAGCGATCGCGCGAGCTTGTAAATCTAACTCTTGATAAGTTACGCTAACGCTTGCGTCTCCATCGGTTAAAAAAGTGTAAGCCGTACGATTACTTTGGTGCTTGGAGCGATATCGTAATAATTCTACTAAATTTGAGTAATCTTTTTCGCCGGACATTAGCTGTAAATTCTAGTTAAATATTATGTTTGCTCAAAAACACGCGATCGTTACTGGTGGGTCTAGTGGTATTGGTAAAGCTACAGCGCAATTATTAGCAAGTCTTGGTAGCAATATTACAATTATTGGGCGCGATCGCATTAGGCTTGAAGCTGCAAAAGTTGAGATTTCGTCAAAATGTTTGGATTCAAACCAGCAAGTTATTACTTTAAGCGCTGATGTAGCCGATAAATTCCAAGCAACCGCAGCAATTAATACAGCAATTGAGCGCAATGGCTTACCTAACTTTTTAATTAATTCGGCGGGAATCGCACACCCTGGCTACTTTCAGGAGTTACCCCTAGAAATATTTGAGCAGACAATGGCAACTAATTACTTTGGCTCTCTTTATTGTATTAAAGCAGCATTGCCAGCGATGCAACCAAACAGTTATATTGTTTTAGTTTCGTCGGGTGCGGGTTTAATTGGCATTTATGGGTATAGTGCCTATAGTCCTAGTAAGTTTGCAGTGCGGGGTTTGGCGGAATCTTTGCGCAGTGAATTGAAGGGTTTGGGGGTAGGAATATCAATTATTTATCCCCCAGATACAGACACTCCTCAACTTGCGGAAGAAAATAAAACTAAACCACCAGCAACAAAGTTAATCACTGCTACAGCAAAGGTTTGGAGTGCGGAAGCGGTGGCTAAAGAGATTGTTAAGGGAATAGAGAAAAAAACTTTTGCGATCGCACCTGGTTTAGAACTTAATATATTAAATAAATTCCACAGTTTGATTGCTCCGGGATTAAACTATTATTTTGACCGTATGATTGCTAAAAGTAAAACTTAATTGGGTAATTGGAAATTGGTGGATAATTATTTTAATTCATAAATTAAAGTGTTTGTTGGTGGATGAGTGTAAATTAGTTTAAATGTACTTGGCAATATTTTCGGGTTACTCAAAGATTCCAAACCTCTCCATAAACTAGCTTCGTAATCGCTATAAATAATATAACTAGCATTAACTTCTCTGGCTTTTTCTAAGTAATCGCTAGCATTTGTTGCTAAAGGAAACTTAGCTTTTAAATTTGCTAGATAAGCCAGGTGTGGTTTGCGAACAATAATAGTTTCGTTAGGTAAAGAGTAAGTTTTTAAAAAAGCTGCTATCTCTAACAGATACTTGGGTTCGGAAACTAGGATTAATTTAGTTTCTATATAAGCCGCCGCGCTCAAGACAAAAAATAAATGTATTATAAAAATCCAGTTAAGCGCTAATTTATATGAATGAGCTTTTCCGGGAAAAATAACAAAAGGATAAATAATTGAAGTGAATACAAGTGGAAACAAAAACAGATAATAGCGGCGGTGAAATCCTACCAAACCTAAAAGTAAATAACCGAGGAGGTTTAGTAATAAAAAAGCTGTCTGTTTTCGAGTAAGTTTATCTTGCTTTTGCTTAATGTCTTTGATTATAAAAAATAGTCCCCTAATCACAAAAAATAAAGGTATAGCTAAAATAAGCTGATAAACCGGGAAGTTTAGATTATCTATCAAAGATTTAGGTAAAAACAGTTTAGGAATGTTCAAAAACAAAACATCTTGCAGGTATCTAGCGATTAATTTGGGTGGATTGTATAGCAAGACTTCTGATAAAGAATTAAAATGCGATCGCATTGCTTGTACATTGGTAATAAATTCATCATCTTGGGGATGAAAAAAGTGGGCTGCTACTTGTAAATAAGCCGTACTTGCAAAAGCACTACCGTTGATTTTCCAACTATAAACAAACCAAGGGAAAGTAATTACAAAAACTCCACTTATAAAAATCGCAGCTTTAATTAACCGTTTTTTCCAAGTCATCCACTCAAATTTTATAAAGAATAGGCAAAAAACAATACCTATAGTTACAAAAATTGCATTCCCTCTCATTAAGTAAGCACTTCCCGCCGCAAATCCCAACCAAAAGTAATTATTCAAACTTAAAAATGGTTGACGCAAAAAGAGATAAAAAGCTAAATTAATAACCGCCGCGCTAACTACATCAGTAGCCGCTAAAAAAGAGCTAGGAATTAAGGTAAGTAATAAAAAAATAGTAGATATAAAAGCAATTTTATAGCCGAATAAAGTTTTAAGTAAAAGGTAGGATATCCAACCAAAAAATCCGGTAGCAAAAGCGCTAATAAGTTTCCCAGCTATAAAAGTATTCCCCATTAAAAAAGTTATCGCTGCTAAAAGTAAGCAATAACCTGGGGGATTATGCTCATAAGTGTAAAAACCTCCTGCTAAAATACTTTCAGCTTGTACCGCATAAACTTCATAAAAATCACTTTCTACCCCAAAAGTGCCAATTTCATGAAAAGAACTGATAAGTAAAGCAAGCAAGCAGGTTGTAAGACAAAAACCTAAAATAATGCGATCGCATTGCTTATTTGTTACCATAGTATCTAGTTGCAAATTCTAGAGCTTTTGAGACATTTAAAACATTTGAAATTTGGTGTTGTGCTTTCATTTCAACCGATGTCCAACCTTGATAATTGAGACTAGCTAAAGTTTGAGCAAAAGTTCCATGATTTACATTTCCTTCTCCTATTGGCGCTAAGGAAGGTTCGCTAATATGAAAGTGACATAACGTGCTAAAAGATTGTTTTAAAGCCAGAGAAATAGACTCATTACTTAAAGTCATAGCAGCCGTATCTAAATGCAATCTAAAACCAGCACTGTTAACTTTATTTACTAATTCAAAACCCTGCCGAGAATCGGTAATAAAATCGCAATCATAAACTTCAGGATTAGGTTCTATACAAAAAATTATTTCCAAATTAGCGGCAAATTCGCCTATTTTATGAAAAAACTCTACAGCTATTTCCTGAGCTTGTTCGTAGTTTAAATTCCCAATTTTTCTATTTTTAGGAGCGCCGAATATTAAAACTTTAGCACCTAGTTTGCTGCCTAACTCAATTGTCTCTACCAAATAGGTAAAAGTCTCGCTGCGCGTTTCAGTGTTGTCAAAAATTGTTAAATCTGGTCTACCAAATAGTAGAGATTGCATAGCAACAATTTCTATATTTCTACTTCGCCAAAACTGCCTATAATCGGTAATGTCATTTTTTGTTGCTACCGAAGGCGAAGACCAAAGTTTGGTAGTAGCAATTTCAACTCCTTTGATTTCCAAAGCTTGCATAATTTGAGCGATAGCTTCTTCTTCGGCTAATCGCCAAGCTATATTAGAAACTGCAATTTTCATCAAACTAATTTTATAAATTTATTAGCAAAATTTTACTGTAAAAATAACGGTGTTAGCTAAGTAAACAAAAAGAATTACCTGTCAAAAGGCAACAGCAACTTTTCGAGCTTAAAAATAGCTGCTTATTTTTAGTAGGGGTATTGCTAAAATTGAGCCACACTCTATTGCCATCAAATACACTAGGAGAAGTTGCTGTTTATCTCGGCTCTTGAATTATTGATACTATGCGATTACAGAATAAATTGCGCTCTTTACGTCAACTAATTACTCATGGACTAGCGATCGCCTTTGGGGTACTGTTTGCCTTTAGTAGCTTGCGCGTCATGCCGTCTCAAGCTCTATCAATGCCAACCGTTGTAGATTCGGCTCAAATTGTCGCTCAAAAGCCCCCCAGAGCCAGTGTAGGCTCTAATAACTTTGTTTCCGCCGCCGTCAACAAAGTAGGCTCGGCAGTAGTTCGTATTGATACTGAGCGCACCGTAACGCGGAGAATTAACGATCCGATGTTTGAAGATCCTACTTTTCGGCGCTTTTTTGGTGAAAGTTTCCCCCAGCGAATGCCCGAAGAACGGTTAAGAGGGATAGGATCGGGGTTTATTATTGACCGTAGCGGCGAGATTTTGACCAATGCTCACGTAGTTAACCAGGCAGACAAAGTAACGATAAGGTTAAAGGACGGACGCACCTTAGAAGGCACAGTACAGGGCGCTGACGAAGTTACCGATTTAGCGGTAATTAAAGTTAATTCCACTAATGGCGATTTACCCGTTGCACCTTTGGGAGATTCTTCTGAGGTACAAGTAGGTGATTGGGCGATCGCAGTGGGAAATCCTTTAGGCTTTGATAGTACAGTTACTTTAGGTATTGTTTCAACTTTAAAACGCTCTAGCGCTCAAGTAGGTATTCCTGATAAGCGTTTAGAATTTATCCAAACTGACGCAGCCATTAACCCCGGTAATTCTGGTGGGCCATTGCTAAATGACCAAGGCGAAGTAATTGGCATCAATACCGCAATTCGCGCCGATGCAATGGGAATTGGCTTTGCAATTCCGATTAATAAAGCCAAAGAGATTAAAGATAGGTTGATGCGCGGCGAGAAAATTGCTCACCCTTATTTGGGTGTACAAATGGAGAATCTGACTCCAGAACTTGCCAAAGCTAACAATACCGACCCCAATTCGCCGCTTAATGTCCCGGAAGTTGAAGGCGTTTTAGTAGTGCGTGTAGTACCTAATTCCCCCGCAGCATCGGCGGGTTTACGACGCGGCGATGTAATTTTGCAAATTGACAAGCAACCCGTAACTACTGGGGAACAGTTGCAAAATATTGTGGAAAATAGCCGCATCGGTCAGACTTTACAACTCAAAATTCAGCGTGGAAATCAAACTCAGCAAATAGGGGTGAAAGCTGGAGAGTTGCGAAGCGAGGCGGGGTAGTCAGAGGAAGCAATACAAAGCAAGTATTGTTTCCTTGGCTTTTTGTTCGAGGATGCGAAGCCCTGCGTGCGCGCTGGCGCTATCGCGCTAGGATAACAAAAATTCACCCAATAACCAATTACTATGCCCGTTAAAATTGGAGATACAGCGCCAGAATTTACCCTTCTTTCTCAATCTGGTACGTCTATCAGCTTGAAAGATTTTCGCGCTCAAAAATCCGTCGTACTTTACTTTTATCCTAAAGATGATACGCCGGGATGTACAAAAGAGTCTTGCGAATTTAGAGACTTCTATGAAGTATTTAAAGGTGCTGGGGCAGAAGTTATTGGCATTAGCGCCGATTCCCCAGAATCTCACCAAAAGTTTGCCGCTAAGTATAATTTACCTTTTACTCTACTTAGTGACAAAGATAACCAAGTTCGTAAGCTTTACGGTGTGCCGTCAACAGCTTTTGTACTTCCAGGACGAGTAACTTATGTCATTGACGAACAAGGAGTAGTCAAACACATTTTTAACTCCCAATTTGACTTTAAAGGTCACATTCAAGAATCGTTGAAAATTCTGCAAGCAGTGTAATAAGTGGGCGTACACTAGAGTACGCCCTACAGATTTATTTAACTAAATGGGGTTTTTCGCTACTTTTACTTTGAGCAGTACCATTATTATTGTGTCCATTATTGCGCGGTTGAATTACACCATAGCCGCCATGATTGCGCTCGTAAATTACGTTTATTTCCCCAGTTTGGGCATTGCAAAACATATAAAAATCATGGTCTACGTTTTGTAATTGCTCTAATGCCTCGGCTGTTGTCATTGGTAGCATGGCAAAATACTTAGTACGGACAACCTCAGCTGGTAATTGGGGAGTGCGATCGCCTATTAAGTCAGTTACTAATGGTATCGTGTCGTCACTATCTGCTTCTACTATTGGTTCAACAGGTGCTTTATTAGGTTGCTTTCTTTCTTTATATTTTCGCAGTTGACGAGCTATTTTATCTGCGACTAAATCTATACTTGCATACAAGCTCTCGCTGCTTTCTTCGGCACGAATTACACTACCGTTGGCATATATTGTTACTTCTGCTGATTCCTTGCTGCTAATGCGTGGATTGCGAGCTACAGATAAATGTACATCTACTTCTGTCGTCAAAGATTGAAAATGATTTACCGCTTTTTCAATCTTCTGATGTACATACTCACGAATTGCATCGGTAAGTTCAATATTTTTGCCGTGAATGACAAGCTTCATATTCAATTCTCCGCTAAATTGCTTGTGCAAATTATTTTTTTTCAGAGGCAAAGCTAGAGTAATAGCGATTATTATAAATAACTATTCCTTGGTTTAGTGGGGCAATGCCTATTTCTACTTTTTGACCATCCAGTTACAACTTAAATATCTTTCTATTGCTACCACGCACCCTATTTACATTACCTTTTTTACTATTAAAGTCGATTGGCTTACATTGTTTGAAGATCGCAAAGATTTTCTGGTAGCCAACTTAATTACTTAGCAGTTAAGGTATATAGTTTTACAGTTACGATTGAAATATTTAGCCCTTGTACCAACGGTATAGATATTGATATTTTGCCCTAAAACACTTCAACTTTATAGTACATGGTTAGGTTAGAAGAAACTTCCTCCCTGCCGATTTGAGGTCATACAGTTACCCTACCACTTTGTATTGAAGAAAACAGTTATTTTGCTCTAGCTTCAAGATTTTTTGCATCTGTTGACAATTCTTGATTTTAGCGCCGGGTTTTAAGCTCAAATTTAGTAAAAATTACCCTTGATTTTTGTAATGATTAGTGCCAAAACATTAACCCAAACTCACCGCCGTTGCTGTTACTTATATAACAGAGAATTAATGAGTTACTCCCTAGCTTGGGATTGGCAAAAAAAGCTACTACAAGAGCGTGTTAATAATTCTAGTTTGCATGATGCTCTAATATTGCTAGAACATCCGCCCGTTTATACCTTAGGACAAGGCGCTAGTGTAGAATTTTTAAAATTTAATATTGACAAAAGTGGCTTTGAGGTGTACAGAGTAGAGCGAGGTGGGGAAGTAACATATCATTGTCCGGGTCAATTAGTCGGCTACCCAATAATAAATTTGAGATACTATCGTCAAGATTTGCACTGGTATTTGCGACAGTTAGAAAGTGTGTTGATCAAGGTTTTGGCGGTTTATGGATTAAAAGGCGATCGCACGGATGGATTAACAGGAGTTTGGGTAGAAGGGGTTAAAGTTGGTGCGATCGGTATTAAAGTTAGTCGCTGGGTGACTATGCACGGTTTCGCCTTAAATGTCTGTCCCGATTTAACGGGGTTTGAGCAAATAGTACCTTGTGGAATTGCAGATAAAGCTGTAGGGAGTATGGCGCAATGGATTCCAGGTATTAAATTAGAGGAAGTACGCACCCAATTAGCAGTAGCTTTTGCGGAAGTATTTGGAGTTGATTTTATTGAAAATCAGGAGTTGTAGCACCATGCTTGAACAATTAGAAACTAGCAATCAAGAATCGATTATTACTCTTTACGATATCTCGTGGGAAAAGTTTGAGGCGATCGCATCTTTGCTGGAAGACACAAAAATACGTTTAACTTATTTAGATGGAATCCTAGATATAATGTCCCCTTCACCAGCGCATGAAGAATCGAAAAGTACAGTAGGGTTGTTGCTAGAAATTTACCTACGACATATCGGGAGAAGATTTTATACTACAGGTGGATATACTCTCGGTAGTCGCGAAGATGGCGCAAGGGGAGAACCTGATGAATCGTATAACTTAGATTTTGTTAAGCCAATTCCAGATATCGCTATTGAAGTAGTTATTACTAGCGGTGGTGTAAGTAAGTTAGAAAAATACAGGCGTTGGGGTGTACCGGAAGTTTGGTTTTACCAAAAGCAGCGATTATTTATTTATCACCTACATGCCAGTAAATATGAACAGGTAGATAAAAGTAAGTTCTTACCGGAATTAGATATAAATTTACTTGTTCGTTGTTTAAATATGCCCGATCAATACGATGCAACAATCGCATTTTCTCAAGCATTGCAGCCTAAAGGCTAGAAATTACTCGTTATTTTTAAGCGACTTAGAAAAGTACGCAGGCGCTCGCTCTGAGGATTAGTGATAACTTCACGGGCTATCCCTTGTTCTTGTATTTTGCCTTTATCTAAAAAGATTACTTTGCTTGCCACTTCACGGGCAAATTGCATTTCGTGGGTAACAACTACCATTGTCATTCCATCGGCGGCTAATTGCTGCATTACTTGCAATACTTCCCCTACAAGTTCTGGATCTAAGGCGCTTGTCGGTTCGTCAAAAAGCATAATTTGTGGATTCATACACAAACTTCGCGCGATCGCAACTCTTTGTTTTTGTCCCCCAGATAGTTGCTCTGGGTAAGCAGATGCTTTGTCAAATAAGCCTACTTTGTCTAGATAAACTCCGGCAATTTGGGCGCTTTCTTTGGGGGTTTTGCCTAATACTTGACGCGGTGCAAGGGTAAGATTTTCAAGGACACTCAGGTGAGGAAATAAGTTAAATTGCTGAAATACCATCCCGACCAAACTTCGCAATTGTCGCAGAGTTCGGTAGTTGAGAGTGGGGTGAGATATATCTATGCCGTTAACTACCAATTGTCCGCTATCGATGGCTTCTAGGCGGTTGAAACAGCGTAAGAGCGTACTTTTCCCACACCCAGAGGAGCCAATCACAGCTACTACTTCTCCTTGATTAATTGCGCCAGTAATGCCTTGTAGGACTTTTAGTGAGCCAAAGTTTTTTTCAATATTATCAAAGGCGATTACTTTATCCATATTTAGCGTCTGGACTACTCAATCAATACTAATCGCTGTAGGAGCCGAACCTGTAATATTTACAGCACCAGGAGTAAGTTTACGATATTGGCTGTACAAACGATCGCGCCAGGTAAAAAATGGTTGATAAGCTAAATTGTCTGCTAAACCTGGTACGCCTTTGCCTTTTACACTAGCGGGTAAATCTAAGTAAGGGCCATCGGGAAACTTAATTAACATCGATAATCCTGCTACCGATAAATCTGCTAGCGTAGTGCGATCGCCTACTAAGTAAGGACTATCTACTAAAAGCAAGCACAATGCTTCTAAGTCTTGCTTCAAATCAGTTTCCGCAGACTTTACGATGTCAGGACTTGCGCCTACTCCGAACCCTAATATTTTTAATAAGTCGTTGGGAACGGCTCCTACTAAGCCTTTTAATAAGTCTGGGGTAGTATTGGGTAATAAAGCTTTGCGGAAGTTTTGATCTTGACTTAGAGCGCCAAATAAAGCTTGGCGGCTTTTTACGCCAATAGATTCATCCGCCCATTCCTCTATTAGTAAACATAATCCTCTTTGTTTGGGATCAGTAGGAAATAACGGACGATCAGGGTACTTTTGATCTAAATATTTAGCAATTTCTGTTGAATCGCTCACAATATTAGCACCGTCTTTGATCACTGGAACTTTGCGTTGACCAGTTAGACGAAATAAATCTATTTGCCCCATGCCTGGAATTACTTCTATTTTGCGGTAATCTAAGCCCTTGTAGTCTAGAATTAATCGCACTTTTTCGGAATACTGCGATAGTTCAAACTGGTATAATTCAATCATTTTTACGTATTACTTTGAATTAACGTTAATAATTCGCCTATTATTATGATTCCTCAAGAGGGGCTGTTTTGACAAATTATCTTTATATAGCTAAGAAATTTTTGCTTGTTCGCACATAGGGCGATCGCGCTTATTTATTTAACTGTAAGTTGATAGGTTTTGTTTGAACTTACTTGTATCTAATATTATTACTATTAATAATAAATACTCTCCCAGCTTGCAGGCTAAGAGAGTATTAATCTTTATTTAATTTCCGCATTATTTTGTTATGCAGTCCGGCGAGTTACTAAACCCCAGATAAACAATAAGACAATCGCGCCAATTACTGCAAAGATAACGCCTGGAATTGTCAAAGCTCCGACCGATGCTGCTGTACCTACACCGCCACCAAAGAATAGCCCACCTAGCCAGCCACCAACTACCGCACCCAAAATTCCTAAAATCATTGTGGCAAGAAGACCGCCGCCCTGATGACCTGGGTAAATAGCTTTAGCGATCGCGCCTGCAATTAAACCCAACACTACCCATGCTAGAATTCCAAACATATCTTTATTTCTCCCTTTGTTTCTAATATTTCTACTTCCTTATGTATAACTTATCACTTACACTTACAAATTTCACTCTATCGTAAGTAAGAACCTAAAAGCGTAAAAGCATGATCTATTTATCCATTGGTTTCAACGCTTCAATGACACTATTTTATTTAATTCATGGGAAATAATTTGGTTGAGGGAACTTTGAAAACTATTTATCTTCTTTAAAGTAAATGAATCAATAACTTATTAACTATTAACAAACAGCAATCTGATGGGAAAACCTTTCAGAGAATATTTCTAGCAATTAAATTGATAAATTATCAGTCTTAAGCTAGATGTGTGTTGTGTTTTTGGCAAAATATTTGTCAAGTTGTAAGTAAATGTTGTAAAACTTATCAAGTGCCGGAAATAGAAAAAGGACAACAACAATGATTAAGAACAAAAAGCATAGTAGTAACTTGCTTAAAAAAGTGACTTACTTTTTGGGAATTGCCAGCGCCAGTGTTTTAATTGGCTTCCCTTTACAGGCACAACAGTCCGGGGGAGGGGTGCTTAACCCTAGACCAAGTATTTTTAACGAGCCTCCTTACAATCGCTCGGGTGGAGCAGCAACAACTCCAGAAACTAGCCCGGCTCCAACCCCCGATGCTACTACTCCAGAAACTAGCCCGGCTCCAACCCCCGATGCTACTACTCCAGAAACTAGCCCGGCTCCAACCCCCGATGCTACTACTCCAGTACCATCCACTTCATCACCTACCGAAACTACTCCTGGCGCGTCAACAGGAAGCGAAAACTTAGTAGCTTTAGCTGCTGCCAATGGTTCTTTTAAGACTCTTACTGCCGCTTTAAAAGCCGCAGATTTGACGGCAACATTAGAAGGTACAGGTCCATTTACAGTTTTTGCACCAAACGATCAAGCTTTTGCAGCATTGCCTCAAGAAGCGCTGCAAGAATTGTTGAAACCAGAGAACAAGGCATTGTTAGTCAAAATTTTGACCTATCATGTAGTTCCCGGAAAGGTAACATCTACAGATTTAAAATCTGGAGCAGTAAAATCTGTAGAGGGTGGTTCTATCAACGTTAAAGTTGATTCTGCCACAGGTGTATCACTAAACAACGATGCTAAAGTAGTTCAGCCAGATATTCAAGCTAGTAATGGCGTAATTCATGTAATTGATAAGGTGATGTTGCCCCCAGACATCTAAAAAGCTCCTTTTAGCCTGCTAGATAGCGAATAAATTTATCACTTTTTAACCCGCCTTAAGCAAGGCGGGTTTTTTTACACAAGTGTTTAAACCGTTGACAAGTTTCAACTCAACGACGGTGTACGATCTTTCCATTGTGTAGATTGTTCGTAAGCGTAAGCAACTTGAAATAACTGGTCTTCGCGTAAGACGTTACTTATTAGCTGTAAACCAATGGGTAAACCATTGTCATCAAAGCCACAGGGTAAGCTTAAACCTGGCAAACCCGCCAAGTTTACGGGAATAGTCATTAAATCAGTCAAATACATACTAATAGGATCGGCATTTTTTTCGCCAGCTTTAAAGGCTGTAGTTGGCGCTGTGGGCGACACTAATACATCTACTTGTTCAAAGGCTTTTTCAAAATCTTGCTTAATTAAAGTGCGGACTTTTTGAGCTTTGAGATAGTAAGCGTCGTAATACCCTGCCGATAAAGTATAAGTTCCGAGCATAATCCGCCGTTTAACTTCTGTACCAAAACCTTCCGCACGAGTGCGAGTGTACATGGATAATAGGCTTTCGGGGTCAGAAGCACGCAAACCGTACTTAACGCCATCGTACCGGGCTAAATTTGCCGAGACTTCTGAAGGGGCAATAATATAATAGCTGGGTAAGCCGTAGCGAAAACGAGGACAAGAAATCTCTTTTATTTCTGCGCCTAATTGTTTTAGTTGTTCAATCGCTTTATTCACCGCTTGAGCAACTACGGGATCTAAACCTTCGCCGAAAGTTTCAGTAATGATACCGATTTTGAGGTTTTTGAGGTCAGGTTTTAGAGATTGGGTATAATCGGGAATCTCAACATTTAGGCTCGTGGAGTCTTTGGGGTCGTAAGATGCGATCGCCTTTAATAATATTGCTGTATCTTCTACACTGCGACCAAAAGGCCCAATTTGGTCCAAAGATGAACCAAAAGCTACTAACCCAAACCGCGAAACTAAGCCGTAGGTGGGTTTCATGCCCACAACTCCACAAAAAGAGGCTGGCAAGCGGATAGAACCCCCCGTATCCGATCCTATAGATACAGTACATTCATCGGCGGCTACGGCGGCGGCAGAACCCCCAGAAGAACCCCCAGGAACTCGCGTTAAATCCCAAGGATTGGCGGTAACTTGATAAGCCGAGTTTTCGGTGGAACTTCCCATGGCAAACTCATCAAGGTTAGTTTTACCAACCATTACCGCTCCTGCTTGAGCGAGGAGTTGCGTTACTGTGGATTCGTAAGGCGGTATAAAGTGTTCCAACATCTTTGAGGCGCAAGTTGTGGGAATACCTTTAGTACACATATTGTCTTTAATGCCGATGGGAATTCCAGCTAGTAAGCCAATGTCTTCGTTGGCGGCAATTTTGGCATCAACGGCTTGTGCTTGAGACAATGCGTGCTGGGCCGTGACACACAAAAAGCTATGTAGTTTGGGTTCTAAAGTGGCAATGCGGTTTAAAGTTTCTTGAGTAATTTCTACAGCCGAACGTTCTTTGCTAACTAGCTGCTGGTGCAACTCGCGGATGGATGCCATAAAAGCGCGTTCCTAATATAAGTCAATTTAGTATAGGCGATCGCATCTTACAGCGCCTTCAAAACTTGCTAGGTTTAGTAGTAAGTCAATTTTTAAAAATGCTATGACTGCCTTAACTCTAAATCTCCATGACGCTATAGAGCTTACCGACGAAAGATTTGAGCAGATTTGTCAATCCAACCGAGATTTAAGATTTGAACGCACTTCTACCGGAGAATTAGTTGTCATGTCCCCCGCCGGAAGCGAAACAGGAAGGCAAAATATGGGATTATCTGGGCAGTTGTGGCTGTGGAATCGGCAATTTCGCCTCGGTGTAAGTTTTGATTCTTCGGCGGGTTTTACGCTCCCTAATGCCGCAATTCGTTCTCCTGATGCGTCGTGGATAAAACAAGAGCGCTGGGATACACTAAATACTTTACAAAAACGTAAATTTGCACCTATTTGTCCTGATTTTGTGGTGGAATTATGTTCGCCGAGCGATCGCCTAATTGATGTGCAAACCAAAATGCAAGAATATTTAGATAATGGCACTCGCTTAGGGTGGTTAATTCATCCCGAAAGCAAGAGCGCACAAATCTATCGCCCAAATCAAACGGTAGAAGTTCAAAACGCGCCTAACTCTCTATCTGGGGAAGATATATTGCCAGGTTTTGAGCTAGATTTACAAGAAATTTGGGCTTAATTTTGCAATCATCCAAACCTCACTGGCTTAATACTTACATTCAAGGGCAAGGTTTTCCAATTCTTTGCTTGCACGGGCATCCCGGCAAAGGTAGCAGTATGTCGGTGTTTACTCAACCTTTGTCTCAACACTTTAAAACGGTTTCGCCCGACTTGCGTGGTTATGGCAAAAGTCGGTTTCAGGGCAGTTTTGTCATGCAAGACCATTTAATTGACCTAGAGGCGCTGCTAGACCGTTTACAAATTGAAAAATGTCTAATTCTCGGCTGGTCTTTAGGTGGCATTTTGGCAATGGAATTAGCCTTAAAGTTGCCCAAACGAGTTACAGGCTTAATTCTAATTGCTACGGCGGCTCGTCCTAGAGGCAATCATCCACCGATTAGCTGGCAAGACAACTTATTCACTGGGGTAGCTTCAATCATTAATCAACTACAACCTAGCTGGCAGTGGAATATTGATACTTTTGGGAAAAAGTCTCTTTATCGCTACCTTGTCCAACAACATACAGGGGCTACCTACCGTTATCTTGCCTCCGATGCCATGTCAGCTTTTTTGCAAACTTCTCCGGCGGCTCAAGCTGCTTTAAATGCCGCCCTCAACGCTGGTTATAACCGTTTAGAGGCTTTAGAGCAAGTTAAAGTCCCGTGCTTGATGCTGGCGGGGTCAGAAGACCGACATATTACCCCTTCCTCAAGCCTAGAAACTGCCCAATATCTTAAAAATTGTCAGTGGCAATGCTACCCCAACACTGCCCATTTATTTCCTTGGGAAATACCCCAGCAAGTAAATAGCGATATTGATACTTGGCTTGCTGCTCATCCTGAAGTAACAAAGTAGGGGCAGGATGCCGCTCTACTTAGGATCTAATTACTAAAAGCTGGCTTATTGTAGGCTTCTCTTTTTTCTGCCAAGTCCTCAGCAATTGTCAAAGCTTGAGGTTTACAGCGTTTGACTTGTACTTGTATGCCTACAGCGCCTTCTTGTTCTAAGTCTTCTACATAGCCATTGAGGGCATTAGTAGCTTCTTTTGTACTCAAAAAGGGCCCAAAGTAATAAGTACAATTAGGGGTTTGCGTGACAATTTCTACCCACCATGCCCAACCTAAGCCATGAAAAAAGTTAATTAAAATTTCTTTAAGATCGTGCCAAACATTTTTCATTTTCTTGTCCTACTGCTATTTACAATGTGTTCTCTCAATCTCTATCGATATACTTTACAAACTGTTATATTTCTTTTTTCGCTTTGTCTAAATGCAATCTAGTTCCCCATCGTTGGCGATAGATTTCATAAAGAGCCATGCCTGTAGCTACAGAGGCATTCAAACTAGGCGTATCTCCCACTAGGGGAATTGACACCAATACATCGCAACAGCGCTGAGTCAATAAACTTAAGCCTTCACCTTCAGAGCCAACAACTAGAACGATCGCACCGCTAAATTGTACGGTATGTACTGGCTGACTTCCGGTTGCTGCTGTACCATAAATCCAAAACCCCGCAGTTTTTAATTCTTCCAATGCCCGACTAAGGTTTACAACTCTTGCCACGGCAAAGGTTTCTAAGGCTCCGGCTGCTACTTTCATGACTGTAGAAGTTATCCCTACCGCCCTTCTTTGCGGAATTACTAAGCCTTGAGCGCCGATAGCCTCGGCGGTGCGAATAATTGCCCCTAAATTATGGGGATCGTTAATGCTATCTGCCACTATAATTACTGGCTGCTCGGATTTAGTTTTGGCTGTTTCGATTAATTCGCTAAGTTCACTGTAACTGTAGGGGGCAATTTGAGCCGCTATACCTTGATGATTGGCGCGATTAGTAATTTGATCTAATCGTTTGGGTTCAACTTCGTCAACAACTGTGCCATTGTCCTTCGCTAGATCAATTAAAGAGAGAAATCGGGGATCGTAACGCAGGCGCGATGTAATCCAAAGCCGATGGAGAGAGCGCTGGTTTTCTAAAGCGGTTAATACGGTGTGACGACCATAAAGTAAGTCACTATCTTCTTCCTTTGCTGGAATGGGATCAGGTTGATAACGGTCTTCGTTATTGTAGCGATCGCTCTTTGGACTTGAACTATAACGATCTTCGTTTGAACTTGAAGGCTTGTAACGATCTTCATTATTGTAGCGATTACTTTTCGGTTGCCCTACGTTAGGCAATTTGTAACGGTCTTCGTTATTGTAGCGATCGCTCTTTGGACTTGAACTATAACGATCTTCGTTTGAACTTGAAGGAGTATAACGGTCTTCGTTATTGTAGCGATCGCTCTTTGGACTTGAATTGTAACGATCTTCGCCGTTTGAACTTGTTGGCTTGTAACGATCTTCGTTATTGTAGCGATCACTCTTTGGTTGTCCTAGGTTAGGCAAACTGATTTTAAAGCTTTTGGGAGATTTTTGACGATCTGTTCCATAGCCGTTATTTGTGGGATTTTTTAAGACAGGTTTAGATCCACCGTCACTCCCAATCCTCGGTTTACCAGGAATTATCTTTTTATGAGGTTTATCAGCCATTTGTTTTTGTTAATTTAGATTCTGGCAAGCCGAATCAATAGTATTTTATAGAAATTAAAAAGTTATTTTAGTATCTAAAGATTGATTTAAAGAATCTTTCGATGTATATTTATAATCTTTTCATATTTGCTCAATGGCTTTTATTTTAGCTCTCAAAAACCTAAAATTGTTTTGGTCATAAGCTTTATAGCCTTTACTTTTTTACTGGGGCTTCCTGCAAGTTTAATTTTTGCAGCAATTGACTTAAGCGCGGGAAATTTGTCAGGTAAAGATAACCAATTAAGGTTTCTAGGCTGGTAGCTCGTCCGTAAATTTCAGCATCTACTCGTTTTGGTGGACGGTTAGCTGCATTGCGCCCCCGGCGGACAATTTCGAGTTCTGTAGGGGTTAAACAATCTCTCAAACAGTCTAGTTGTAATGCTTGACTTTCAGCGCGTACTTGAGCTACTACCAGTTGGTGGTAGGCGTAAGCAGTTTTTGGCGGCAATAGGTAGTTTGTTCTAATGTAAAGCTCGTATACCGCATCACCTATATAAGCTAAAGCTGCTGGGGAAACTTGTTGGATTTGTGCAAGGCTCATTGGTGTCATCACTAGCCTTTGTAAAGATTGGGTTGCTAATTCTTCCTCCTCAATCACAAATTATGTATTCCTCTATAACTTTTAGATTAGCAATAACTCTACTAAAGGTACTGTTATTTATTAATGTGTTACCTGTTATAGCTGTACTTGACTATGATGGCGCGATCACCAAGTTTTGATGAGTAACTACAGTTATCTTCACAATAACGACACAAAAATTAAGCTATCCAAATTAAAAAATCGGATAGCGGGCAATTGGTTTTTGACGTGAGAAGTTTTACGCCTGCTTAGTATTTTCTAAAGCCACAGCTACACTTGGGCGCAAAGATAAAAATTGTTCTAAACGTACCAGCTTAACGGTCTGCGTGACACGGGCATTAGTGACAATTTGCAATGTCCCTGCACTTTGAGCAAGTTTTGCAAGTTGTACTAAAGCGCCTAAGCCAGAACTATCAACAAAATCAATCTGAGAAAGATCCAAAATAATATGTATGGGCCCTTCTTCTATATATTTGCCGATAACCTTGCGAAATGTTGGTTCAGAAAAAGCATCTAACAACCCTGTGAGGCGGAATAGCTGGTAGTTATCCTTGACTTCACGAGTACCTCTTAGGCTAACAGTTAGGTTTAGTGGTTCAGCGATAATACTCTCCTCGCGGTGTCATTCATCAAGTTGAGGATTAAGTATAAGTTTTTTTCTGAGGTATTGTCTACTGTGGAAAGAAAGACTAACTCAAATTTATTTATAGACACAGGCAGTTGTCCGTTGCTTGGGTGTGAGGAACGCTAAACTAACTTTAAGACCAAACCAAAATTATTGCCGCTTAAGCATCAATAAAACGCTAAGATTATTAACTAAAATTAACAATGTCTAACTCTCATCATCAACCATCACCCAAGGATGGCTTAGACTTGGGTTTACTGACGATTTCTTGTAGTACCTTACTACAACTAAGCACTGCACCTGTATTAGTGGCGCTGATATTAGGAAAAGCCTTAAACCCTATTTTAAGCGTAGCCTCTCTCGCCAGCGTAGAGATGTTTAGAGGCGAGTTATTGCCTAATCTGCCTTTTCCTGAAAAAAATGCCTAACAGTAGCCCAGTTTCACAAGTGGGAACAAAATTTTGTTGTTTGTGAAACTACTTTAATTGGAATTAAACCCTAAAATTGTTAGATTATTCCCGGCTTTACCCGAATAAATACTTATGAGTTCGCTTCTCCACTCGTCTGATGAAGTATTAGGTGTTACCATCTCGCCCATCGATCTATTTTTGCGCGATCGCCTCCAAATAGTAGAGGACTTGTGGGAGTCGGTGATTCGGATTGAATGCGGTCAAGAATTGGTCAATCTTTTAGGAAAACTGCGAGATTTGTGTTCCCCCGAAGGACAAGCAAACAACGACGAAGCGTCGTCAGTGACTAAATTAATTTCCCAACTAGATTTTAATGAAGCAATCCGCGCCGCTCGTGCTTTTGCTTTATACTTTCAGCTAATTAATATTGTCGAGCAGCATTACGAACAGCGCCAACAACTTCTTAGCCGTTTTCCCAAAAAGTCTCAACAGATTTTACTAGATTCAGTTTCAGAAGAACCGCAATTTGTCAATGGGGGAGTGGGGGCAAATTTATTAGAAAAAAATTGGCAAGCTATTCATAACGAACCTCAAGATCCGCGTACATTTGCGACGTTGTTTCCTTACTTGCGCGATATGAATGTACCACCCCAGCACATTCAAAGCCTCATTGACCAACTAGATATTCAACTCGTATTTACAGCACACCCTACAGAGATTGTTCGCCATACAATTCGCGATAAGCAGCGCCGGATGGCGAAATTGTTTCAGCAACTCGACCAATTAGAAGAAGGTAAAGCAATTGTTGATGAAGCAAGTTCTTGGGAAGCGGCGGAATTAAAAGAGCAGTTGACTGAAGAAATCCGACTATGGTGGCGTACCGACGAACTGCATCAGTTTAAGCCAGCAGTTTTAGATGAAGTAGAATATGCTTTGCACTACTTCCAGGAAGTTTTATTTGATGAAATTCCGAAGCTATATCAAAGTCTGAAACATTCTATTGCTCAAAGCTTTCCGCGTTTAAATCCCCCTAGCAAAAACTTCTGCAAGTTTGGTTCGTGGGTAGGATCTGATCGCGATGGCAACCCGTCAGTAACGCCCGAAGTTACTTGGCAAACCGCCTGTTATCAAAGGCAGATGGTACTAGAAAAATATATCAAATCTGTTAAACGCCTTACAGATTTATTAAGTTTATCTTTGCATTTGAGTGATGTTTTGCCCGACTTATTGGAATCGTTAGAGCAAGAACAATCGCAGATGAACGAGGTTTATGAGGCGCAAGCTTTGCGTTATCGTCAAGAGCCTTACAGGTTGAAGTTGTGCTACATACTAAAAAAATTAGAAAATACGCGCGATCGCAATGCTAGTTTATCTAGTACAGATTTAAGGCAAAAAGTAATCAGTATTGATGCCAAAGGAATTTATCATACCGATAGTGATTTTTTAGCAGATTTAGGGTTAATTCAAAGCAATCTCAAAGAAACGGGCATTAATTGCCGAGAATTAGATAACTTGATTAGTCAAGTAGAAATTTATGGTTTTACCTTAGCTCACTTGGATATTCGTCAAGAATCATCCCGCCACGCTGATGCGCTCAATGAAATTTTAGAATATTTGCAAATATTACCCCGTCCTTACCACGACTTGTCCGAAGCCGAGCGCGTGACTTGGCTATCAGGGGAATTGCAAACTCGCCGCCCTTTAATACCAACAGAATTGCCTTTTTCTCCAGCTACAAATGAATTGATTCAAACCTTTCGTGTAGTGCGAAGCTTGCAACAAGAGTTTGGCGTTGATCTTTGTCAGACTTACATTATCAGTATGAGTCGGGAATTAAGCGACCTACTGGAAGTATTGTTATTAGCTAAAGAAGCCGGACTATTTGACCCCGGTACAGCCACAGGGACGCTGCAAGTAGTGCCGTTATTTGAAACGGTAGAAGACTTACAACGCGCCCCTTCGGTAATGAAAAGACTGTTTGAGATGCCATCTTATCGCGCTTTATTAGCTGGTGGTTATGCCTCAAAGGAGAAAAATAGTTTTGACTTGCAAGAAGTAATGTTAGGCTACTCTGACAGCAACAAAGATTCAGGCTTTTTGAGTAGCAATTGGGAAATCCATAAAGCTCAAAAAGAACTCCAAAAAATCGCTGAGGAGTACGGAGTACACTTGCGAATTTTTCACGGGCGCGGTGGCTCCGTAGGACGGGGTGGAGGGCCAGCTTACGAGGCGATTTTGGCGCAACCAGGCAATAGTATCAATGGGCGAATCAAAATTACCGAACAAGGAGAAGTATTAGCTTCTAAATACTCGCTGCCGCAATTAGCCCTCTATAATTTGGAAACGATCGCAACAGCCGTAATTCAAGCAAGCTTACTGCGGACGGGGTTTGATAATATTCAGCCTTGGAATGAGATTATGGAGGAGCTTTCAGCGCGATCGCGTTCTCATTATCGCAATTTAATTTACGAGCAGCCAGACTTTATCGATTTTTTCCATCAAGTAACCCCCATTGGCGAAATTAGCCAACTGCAAATTAGTTCTCGTCCTGCTCGTCGTCAGGGGGGGAATAGAGATATAAGTGGTTTGAGGGCGATTCCTTGGGTATTTAGCTGGACGCAAACCCGCTTTTTGTTGCCTTCTTGGTACGGTGTGGGTACGGCTTTGCAAGAGTTTGTGCAAAATTCCCCTGAAGATCACATTAAATTGCTGCGGTGTTTCTATATGAAGTGGCCATTTTTTAAAATGGTGATTTCCAAAGTAGAAATGACTCTAGCTAAAGTAGACATTCAAATGGGGCAGCACTATGTAGATGAGTTATCACACCCAGAAGATAAAGCGCGTTTAGAAAGGGTATTTGAACAAATTGCTAACGAGTATTACCTAACTCGCGATTTAATTTTGACAATTACGGGGCATAAGCGGCTGCTAGATGGCGATCCGGTGTTGCAAAGGTCTGTACAATTGCGAAATGGGACAATTGTACCCTTAGGCTTTTTGCAAGTATCGTTGCTTAAGCGTCTGCGTCAATCGGGGAGTACAACTTCAGGGGTGATTCATTCTCGCTACAGCAAGGGAGAATTGCTCAGAGGTGCGTTACTAACTATTAATGGCATTGCGGCGGGAATGCGAAATACGGGTTAAAAATTGTAGAGACGTTGCAGTGCAGCGTCTTTACCCATGGAATTAATGCCCTAATAACTTGTCTCGCAATCGCTTAATGCGATCGCGAAATTTTGCCGCTTCTTCAAACTCTAAGTTTTTGGCGGAGTCTTTCATCTGCGCTTCTAATTGCACGATTAAGTCAGGTAATTTATCTAAAGGTAAATCGTCTACTTGTTCGTCAACTATGGCTAATTCTTGGGCATTTAGTCGCCTTGATACTTCTAAAAATGACAATATTGAGTTGGCGGATCTTTTGATAATTGACTTGGGCGTAATCTGATGCTTTTCGTTGTAAGCAAGCTGGATTTCTCTTCGCCGATCAGTTTCTTCAATGGCTTTTGCCATGCTGTCTGTGAGATTATCGGCGTACATAATTGCTTGTCCGTTTACGTGACGCGCCGCCCTCCCAATGGTTTGAATAAGCGATCGCGCCGAGCGTAAAAAGCCTTCTTTGTCAGCGTCTAAAATCGCTACGAGCGACACTTCTGGCAAGTCTAAGCCTTCCCGCAACAGGTTTACACCTACTAAAACATCAAAAACTGCTTCTCGCAATTCCTGCAAGATTTCGATTCTTTGAATTGAGTTGATTTCTGAGTGCAAATACCGTACCCTAACCCCCCGATCTTGCAGGTATTCGGTCAAATCTTCCGCCATGCGCTTAGTTAAAGTGGTTACTAGCACTCGTTCTTTGCGGTCGATGCGATCTTTGATTTCTCCGAGTAAATCGTCTACTTGTCCCTCGGTGGGACGTACAAAAATTTCTGGATCAATTACCCCGGTGGGGCGAATTATTTGTTGGGCAACGCGATCTTCTGACAATTCCAACTCCCACTCTCCAGGAGTTGCGGAGACAAAGATACATTGATTGACCTTTTGCCAAAATTCATCAGCTTTGAGGGGACGATTGTCGGCGGCGCTGGGTAAACGAAAACCATGCTCGATTAATACATTTTTACGGGCGCGATCGCCATTGTACATAGCGCGGGTTTGCGGGATGGTTACATGAGACTCATCCACCACTAACAACCAATCGTCAGGAAAGTAGTCAACTAAGCACTCTGGCGGCTCTCCAGGGCTGCGTCCGGCTAAATGTCTGGAGTAGTTCTCTACGCCGTTACAGTACCCTACTTCCCGCAGCATTTCTAAGTCGTAGCGCGTACGTTGATCTATGCGTTGGGCTTCTAATAATTTGCCTTCAGTTTCTAAATCAAGTCGCCTTTGTCTCAATTCTTGATCTATAGCTTCGCAAGCGCCTTCTAGCCGTTCTTCGGGGGTTACAAAGTGTCTTGCAGGATAGATATTTATCGCTTCGATACTTTTAATGATTTCTCCTGTCACCGGATCGACGTAACGAATTGCCTCTACTACGTCGCCAAAAAATTCTACTCTGACAATGCGATCGTCATAGGCGGGTACTATTTCTAATACGTCTCCCCGGACTCTAAAGCGTCCTCGGCTCATTTCTAAGTCGTTGCGGCGATACTGTACAGTAACTAAGTCTCGTAATAGTTCTCTTTGATTGACTTCCTTGCCTATTTGTAAGGGAATAGCCGCTTTTAAATACTCTCTCGGCGTACCCAGACCGTAAATGCAGCTAATCGAAGCGACAACGATCGCATCTCGGCGTTCAAAAAGCGATCTTGTAGCCGAGTGGCGCAACATATCAATTTCATCGTTAATTGAGGCAGTTTTTTCTATATACGTATCAGTAACAGGAATATAGGCTTCTGGCTGGTAGTAGTCGTAATAACTTACAAAATACTCTACGGCGTTTTCCGGGAAAAACTCTCGAAACTCGTTGCAAAGTTGAGCGGCTAAGGTTTTGTTGTGAGCCAAAACTAAGGTAGGTTTGCCGATTTTTTCAATTACTGAAGCAACAGTAAAGGTTTTTCCTGTACCTGTCGCGCCTAGTAAAGTTTGATAACGTTTTCCGGCTTGAATGCTTGCGGTTAGTTGGGCGATCGCTTTTGGTTGATCCCCCGTGGGTGAAAAAGGTGCTTGGAGTTGAAAGGAGCTATTGTTTACTATCATTAATTTTTAACTTTACTTTTATTAACAAAAATCTCAACTTAATAACTACTGCTAGTTCCAAGTTTTTACATCTTTTAGCATAGATAACTAATATGTCTTCTGGCAGAAGTCTAAGGCTTCAATAAATAGTTAAGTTGTAAACAAGATAACAACTCTGCTTCAAAATTCAGATAAGTTTGAAGCTATTTTATTACTTCAGAAAGGACAATATCATGGGTTTAGATGACAAAATCAAAGCTGCTGCTAAAAATGTAGAAGGCAAAGCCCAAGAAGCTTTAGGTAATGTTACAGGCGATCCTGAAGATCAAGCAGAAGGAAAAGCAAAACAAGCCGAAAGTACAGTACTCAATACCGCAGAAGATGTAAAAGATAAAGTGAAAGAAAAGCTTGACTAATAGATTAATATGCCTTAGATAGATTGTAACAAAAACCAAGGCTTATTAAACTAAGAGATAAATAAAAAAGCGGAACATTGGACTAATGTTCCGCACACAATCTGTAAAAATAGAAACTAAGTAAATTCAGCATGATTAAGCAACTACGCAGAATTTTAACAGCGTTAGTATTGGTATTGGTACTAACAACAACAGTAGCTTGCAACGGCGCTGTTCAGGCAAAGTCACCAACCTTACCCGCCAGTAGCAGTAGCAATTATGGGCAACTAGAAAGAGGAAATAGCGCAGGCGGACAAGACTTTGGTAACTGGGTTGTCAGCAAAAGCAAAGGATTAGTTAAAGATGCTTACGTGCGCGATAACAACAAATTAGGAGTTGTAGTTACTCCCCAAGTTAGCCCCACAGAAGTAAAACCTTTAGCCAAATCTTTAGCTCAAGGGTTTCATAAAAACTTCCCCAATCAAGACTTAACAGTTTTGATGTACGCCCCAGATAAAAAATTGATTTTAACTGCAAAGTATGACGTTCAATCTAACCAGGTTGAATACAAATAAGTTGTCGAAGACTGATTGTAAGTTTGACAACAATCAGCAGTTATTGATAAACAAAAGGAGAATAAATTAAATGAGTAGTAGCGATCAGTATAAACGTCAAATTATGAATGATTTGGCACAAGGAACTACAGAAAGTTTAGGCGACGTGGAGACGGGTTCGGAATTGCAGTATGAAAACTTTGATGACTTTGCAAATCGTTCATCTCATGAAGAACGCCGTCAATTATTTGGGCAATCTTTGCATCACGATCGCATCCCTCCCGGACAATTAGAGCCAGAATTGCAAAAAGCGATCGCGCAAATCAAGCCTAACGAGCGCGATGATGTAGCCAAAGCCTTTTTCAAGCATTTGGAGAAAAGAGGCTTAAAAGACCGTGAATTAGAGCAACAGTTAGGTCTTACTACTCACCACGCCAGCAAGATGAATGTAGATGACGTGACTAAGTTGGCATCTTTTGCTTACCACAATCACCCTGATATCTTCCAAGAAGTATTAGCCGAGAAGCCTGGGGTAATTAAGTTTTTGAGCAATCCCTTAGTAGCTGCGGTAGTTGGAATTGCGGCTGCAAAATGGTTAGGCGATCGCCGTCATCAGTAATTGAATAAGATAAAAGATAAATAAGTCCGCCAAGATATGCGATCTTGGCGGACTTATTGCTAGGGATTTAGAGATCCCCCATGGGGATACTATCAATCTATGGTAAAGGGGGGAGAATAGTTTATATTCTTCTTTTTTTGGGGAGATTTGAAGGCAAAGTGCAAGTAGTCTTTAAACTGCTGCAAGCTCTGGGGAAGGACGTTTGCTGTTGCGAATACCCTTAATAGCTTCAGCATAATCGGGCGCATTAAATACCGCCGAACCTGCAACGATCGCATTTGCACCCGCTTCGATAACTTGCCAAGTATTATTAATCTTTAGACCCCCATCTACTTCAATCCAAGGATCTAAGCCGCGCTCGTCACACATAGCGCGGAGTTTGCGAATTTTAGGAAGTACGCCAGGAATAAAGCTTTGACCGCCAAACCCAGGGTTGACGCTCATAATTAGCACTAAATCGCATAATTCCAAAACGTAATCAATCAACTCTAGCGGTGAACCGGGATTGAGTACAACCCCTGCTTTTTTACCGAGTTCTTTGATTTGTCCCAAAGTCCGGTGTAAGTGCGGAGACGCATTGTGTTCGGCGTGAATGTAGATATGATCGGCTCCAGCTTTGGCAAAATCTTCTACATACTTCTCTGGTTCCACAATCATTAAGTGGACATCTAAAGGCTTTGTAGTCACCGGACGAATAGCCTCAACGATTAATGGCCCGATGGTAATATTGGGGACAAATCGACCATCCATGACATCAACGTGAATCCAATCGGCTCCGGCGGCATCAATAGCCCTAATTTCGTCTCCCAAGCGGCTAAAATCAGCAGATAGGATAGATGGAGCAATTACAATCTGCTTGGATGATGGCGTATTAGTCATAGATTAGTTCTCCTAAGTCCTCGATTGTTAACTATTTTAACATCGGGGGACATTGCTATTCATCATCAAAAAACAACTAAAATAAAGTGCCTGGGTGCAAAGGCTTTTTTGACAGCAGATGATAAAACAATTGGCGTGGACGATTGGGGGATTGAGTGCGCTTGGGTTAAATAGTCCAGTTTTGGCGCTACAAACTACATCTATTGGCGAAGCGGGGATCGATGCGTTGCGTTTGCACCAATTACCTTACGATTTAATTGGGCGCAAAATTAGTATTGGTCAAGTAGAAATTGGTCGTCCTGGACAATACGGTTTAGATAAAGCAGTGTCGGGACGAGCGATCGCCCTTGCTGGAGTATTTTTACGCGATCGCCCCGCAAAAGCAAATAGTAACTTAGATCCCCACGCCCAAAACGTTGCCAGCGTGATGATTAGCTCAGATAAAGCTATTCGCGGTGTTGCACCAGGAGCTAGGCTATATTCGGGGGCGGTTGGCTCATTAAAAACTGGCGGACAACCGGAAGAATGTTTGTCCGCGCAGCACGTAGCAATGCAAAATAGCGGCGATGTCAGAGCGATAAATTTTAGCTTTGGGGAAACTTTAGAACGAGATCCACGCGTTAACGCTCGTCTAGATGGCAAGGCTTTATTAACTCAGTGTATCGACTGGTCTAGCCGCTTTCACAATGTTTTATATGCGATCGCAGGCAACCAAGGGAAAGGGGGTATCCCTATCCCTACAGACAATTACAACGGTATTAATGTCGCTTTTAGCAGCCGTAGAGACGGGATTTTTAACAAAGTAGATGTCTCTAATTTGAGCGATGTCAAAGTTGGCTTAGAAGGGAGATTGAATGGAAAAGAAGTAAACCTAGGCATCCGCCGCGCTATTGGTTTAGTCGCACCAGGAAGCAATATTTCTTTACTCAATCCCAACGGTAAAGTTACTAAAGTAAGTGGTACGAGTTTCGCTGCTCCCCACGTCACCGCAACAGTAGCTTTATTACAAGAATACGGCGACAGACAGTTGCGCTCCAAAAAAAATAATTGGAGTTTGAACGCTCGTCGTCAAGAAGTAATGAAAGCTGTGATGCTAAATTCTGCTGATAAACTGCTTGATACCGTTGCATCTTTGCGATTAGGTATGACTAAAACAATTATCGATAAGCAAAATCAAGATTGGACGGCTTCTGATGCTTATACTGACCCCAAAATTCCCCTCCACGCGCAAATGGGAACTGGTCAATTAAATGCTTTTCGCGCCTACGGGCAATTTAGTCCGGGAGAATGGAAACCTACAGCAGTAGTTCCGGCGATTGGCTGGGATTATGGTTTAGTTAGCGCCAATTCAGTGCAGGAATACGTATTAGCTAAACCTTTAGTACAAGGAAGTTTTGTATCGGTGACTCTAGCTTGGAATCGACTGGTAGAGTTAAACGATGCTAATAAAAACCAGCAGTATGATGTCGGGGAGACTTTTAGCGATCGCGGATTAAATAACTTAGACCTTTATCTAGTTAGCACCGAATCCAACAACCCATCTAGTAGTCTCTGTACGTCTATTAGTGAAGTTGATAGTGTAGAACATATTTTTTGCCCTGTTCCCCGCACTGGTAAATACAAAATCCGCGTCCAATTTGACCAAAAAGTCAATCAAGCAACTCAGCCTTACGCTTTAGCTTGGTGGACAAAATAACTAATTCCTGTTACCAAAATAGTAACTAAGGCGCGATCGCTCGATTAATAATGTCATAGTAAAACCTTACCGCTCGTAAACTAAATCTTGATTTACAAAAGCCCCAAGGTACTTATGAATCAGCAAGAGTCTAGTCCTAAGTCAAGTTTTCAGCTTCGACGCTATGCAATTCGCTTAGGAAGACGGTACGCCCTATCCGCCGCTAGTGTGGTAATGTTAGGCTTTTCGATGGCTGGATACTCAAAGCTTAATACCTCTACAGTTTTATTTACTACCCCCTCATCTTCCTTAGAACAGCAATGGCGCGATCGCCTTTAACTTACTGTGGTACAACTTCAACGGTAGTTTTAGATACATCGCTATTTTCTGATTCTAATTGACTTGTCCCTAAGTTTTCCGCCGTATTAGTCTGTCCGCGCACGGCTCTCAACGCAGTCTTAATGACTACAGCCGTAGGTACAGCTACAATTACTCCCAACAATCCCCCTACTCGCGCCCCCGTCAAAACCGATACCAGTATCCACACCGGATTTAAGCCTGTAACACTACCCAAAATTCGGGGCGCAACTAAGTTTTCGAGAATTTGTTGCACAATTATCGCCGCCATCAATACCCTTGATCCCAACCAAAAATCTTGTAATGCAACTAATAAAGTAGTAACAATAATTCCCACTGTTCCCCCAAAAGGAATCAGCGCCATAATCCCGATACTCAAGCCAAAGAGCAGCCCAAAAGGAACTTTTAGCCATAAAAAGGTAGGAATTAAGGCAAAAGCCATACAAGTACCAAAAATAAGCTGTCCAATAAAGAAATTTTGAAAACTCAGTCTCAAAGTTTGCGAAAACGGTTGGCGAACTTTAGCAGGAAGCCATTCGATTAAACTTTGCCACAAACTATCGCCATGTTGCAAAAGATAAAAAGCTAAAACCATTGTCAGAACAAAGTCTAGCAAGCTAGTAACAGTGAGTACAGCAAGATTTAATACTTGAGAGGCAATTTGTTGCAGTTGTCCTTTAAGGCGATCGTTGATTTGTACGAGCAACGCATCAAGATTAAGCGGAAAACCTTGATCGTCCGCCCATTGATTTAATAGTAGTAACTGATAACGTCCCGAATCAATCCATTCTGGCAAACGAATTACTAGCTGTTGAGCTTGAGTAAGCACCAAAGGAACTAAAGTTACTCCCAAAGCCAGCAGAATCGATAAAGCTGCCAAAAACACCAAAATAGAAACTTGTTCGCGCTTGGCTCCCTTGCTTTCCATCCACATCACCGGATAATTAAGCAAAAATGCTAATAGCGAAGCGGCTACCAAAATTACAATTAGCGAGTTGAAATAATTAAAAATCGAAGCAACTGCCCAAGCATTGAGTACGATGAGAGGAGCGACAAGAGCGATCGCCGTCAACCGCCCTCCCAGACTCATTCCTTGCCACCATCCAAGTATTATGCGTTTCTGCATTTGCCTACTGCCGGATAAAACACGATCAAATTTGCTTAAGCAGTTATCATTATCTCTAAATTCATCTAATAAACTCATCCCCCCACTTCAGGATTGTTGCCGAAAATATGAAAAATGTTGAACCAACAGAGAATTACGACCTCAATCATTTACAACTATTTTTCTATTTAATCCCTGTACTGGGCTTTTTTCCATCTTTATGGACGCTCTACCAACGTGACAAATCTGAAAATTCCTCTTTTAAAGCGGAACAATTAAAAGTTAGTCGTTTGTCTGTAACCTTAGCAAGTAGTTGGTTAATTGGTTATTTATTACTAGGAACGGGAGCAGAAGCTTCAGAATATTTATCGTTGCGGCTTTTGATCTTAAATACTTTCTTAACTTCTGGCTATTTTTTAGTCAGTATGATGTTAATGATTCGCTTATATCAACGTAAACCTTTGCGCGTGCCAGGGTTTAGCCTTTTGGCAAGACAAGTAGATAAGTATTTGGTTGAGGAAAAGACAAAAAATTAATTGCTACTGTGACACTTTCCGTGAAAATGCCGTTTGCCAGTCAAATACAATCCGAGTACACTTTTGTTGAACCCATTGGTTAAATAGTAGAATTCACAGCTAAAGATGGCATATTTAATCTGTTTAGCTAATAATTATTGGCTAAATGCTGCAATCGGTTAAGGGCAATTATTTTTTTGTTTAATTTAAGTGTGAGGAAGTTTGTGGCAGTTCAAAAACATTCAGAGCGAAAGTCGCCTTCAATAAATACAGCAAAAGTTATTAAAAAATCCTCTCGTCAGACTGGGCGTTGGTTGTGGTTTTGGGCAGGCTTAACAGGTGTTGCTATGGCTTCTGCCACCGCCGGAGCGCTGCTTGCAGTGTCATTGTCGAGTACGCCCTTGATGCAAGCAGAACTTAGCCCCGAACAAGAAGCTATATTTGGCAAAGGCGATCGCATTTCTCGCGGAAGTCTCAAGCTTTCAGAACTAACTCGCCCAGTAAATATCTTAGTTTTGGGTGTAAAAGTCCTTACGTCAGACGTTAGCAACCCCCCCACCGGAAGCGATAAATTAGGCTACCATGCCACGATTAACTCCTTTGAGGGGTTGTCCGACACAATGTTGTTGTTGCGCTTTGACCCTACAACCAAAAAATTAGCCGCACTCTCAATTCCTAGAGATACCCGTGTGGAAGTTGAAGGATACAAATTTAATAAGATAAATTCGGCTAACTATCGTGGGGGCCCTGCTCTTAGCGCGACTGCTACTAGCGAACTATTAAACGGCGCACCCATCGATCGCTACATTAGAATTAACGTCCAAGGGATAGAAAAGCTAGTTGATGCTTTAGGTGGCGTAACGGTTTACGTCCCCAAAGATATGAAGTATCAAGACGATAGCCAGCATTTATACATTAATCTTAAAGCCGGAAAACAGCATCTTAATGGCGACCAAGCCTTACAATTTCTGCGCTTTCGTTATGACGAAAATGGCGATATTGGGCGCATTCAACGCCAGCAAATATTGATGCGATCTTTAATGGAACAGGCGCTAAATCCTACTATCGTAACGCGAGTTCCTAAGATTCTAGAGGTGATAAAGTCGCACATTGATACTAATTTGACTATCCAAGAATTAATGGCATTAGTTGGTTTTGGCGTACAGACAAAACGCGCTGATGCTCAGATGTTGTTAGTACCAGGACGTTTTAGCGAACCTGGAGAATACAGCGCTAGTTACTGGCTACCAGATAAAGATCGCATTGCTACGATGATGACGCAGTATTTTAATGTGCCAACTGAGGGTATGCAAGCGGTAGTCGATCCAGCAAGGTTAAGGGTAGCAATTCAAGATAGTACCGGGAATGATACCGCCGTCCAATCGCTGGTAGAGTCACTCTCCGAAGCTGGCTATCGCAACGTGTATGTTGCTAAACGCTGGAGCGAACCCTTAGATGTAACTCATATTGTCGCCCAGCAAGGCGATGATGATAGCGCTCAAACCCTTCGTCAAGCGCTAAATGTTGGAGAGGTGCGCGTTGAAAGTACGGGTAATCTCCAATCTGACATCACCATTCAATTAGGACAAGATTGGCTAAAAAGGCTTGAACAAATTGAGCAATAAGTTCGTTATTTAAGGGGAATTTTCCTCAATCCACGCAATCAAAATCGGATTAACTAATTCTGGTGCTTCGTCTTGGGGACAATGCCCTACGCCTTCAATAGGGATAAACTTTTGAACTTGGGGAAACTTGGCTAATTCTCGCCCTAATTCCACGGGTTCCCAAGGGTCAGCAGTTCCCCACAGCATAATAGCTGGGCATGGCAGCACCGCTAACAGGTCTTCGGGCAAGGGGCCTTGTCCGTAAGCAGTGAAGGCAACAAATACGGCTAATGCGCCAGGATCGCTGGCTGGAGCCATCATAATATCTACTAATTCGTCGGTTACAGCTTCTTTTTGAGCGTAAGCTTGTAATAAAATCTTGCGTACTGTCGAAGTCTTGGCAATTTGATTGAAAAAAAACTGACTAATAGGTTTAATTGATAAAAGTTTTTGAACTAAAGGCGCTCCAAAACGGCGATACCAAGGTAAAGATTGACGTTTGCGATCGTGCAATAGTCGTAACGAACAATTGAGTAAAGCAACTCCTAAAGTTGTATCTGGGGCGTATATAGCAGCTTGCATGGCGGCAATACAACCGATGGAGTTGCCAACTAAAAAAACTGGTTCGCCAACAACTTCAGTACAAAAATCTGCAATTTGTCGTCCCCAAGTTTCAAAAGAGTAGGTTACTTGTTCTCCCGGTTTGAGTTCTCCCGGAATTGGCTTTGCAGATGCGCCAAAACCAATTAAGTCGATCGCATACACGCGAGCAAATTGAGCTAGTACAGGTATATTGTGCCGCCAATGCCACCAAGAAGCGCCAAAACCATGAATTAGCACTACCGCCGGGCCTGTGTCCCCTTGGGCTTGGTAACAAATAGGGAAACCTTGCCAAGTCCAGGTTTTAGTTGTGGTATTTGAAAGAACAGAAGTTGTCATTTATGAATTTTTAAGGGTGCGATCGCTCTTTTTATTCTGGCTCAATCAGAAGAGTAGTAGGTGACAAACTGCGAGACACGCGATGTACAAGGCTAGAAGAAACATAGAGTAACGAAAATCCAATCAGAGGGTGCAGTACCTCTAAGTGAAAAAGAGTTTTGAGATGAATGCTGGCAAATTGTAGTCCAAGCAACACAGGTAAACTGACAGTGAGCGATCGCACTTTATTTGAAAAAGGGGCGATAAACGCCCATCCCAGTAATATTAATGACAGTCCACTATACCCCCGCACTAGCCAAACATGAACGCTCCACCACGCAGGATCGTTGAAGTAGGCAACGCCAACCGTCAATAACTGAGCAATCAAGCAGAGGTTAAAGACGATTGAAGTCGCATAAAAACCAATTTGTACCCAACGCGTGGGAGTGCGAACTATTCCCGAATTTATAATCATGTCAAACTGCCGATATAACTTCCAAACCCAGGGTTCCCAGAGCGTAGGCTCTCGCCTTATCCACTAAATCAGCCCCCGCTTTTTCGGGTGAACCTGTATCGAAGGGAGGCGCGGGATTGTATTCCAACATTAGTTGAGTCATTTTAGCGACTTCCTCACCGCAAAGTATTGCCGCAATTGTTAACCCGAAATCAATTCCGGCGGTTACCCCCCCGCCAGTAATGCGATTGCGGTCAATTACAACTCGTTCTGTTCCCACTTCAACGCCCAATTTAGTTAGTTGTTCGCGCATGATCCAGTGAGTAGCCGCTCGGTAGCCCTGGAGCAGTCCTGCTTTTGCCAGAAACTCAGAGCCGCCGCATACAGAGGTAACAAATTTTGCAGTGCTACCTTGCTTGTGGAGAAATTCAAGCACTTGGGAATCGTTTACTACTGCCATTTGTTCTAAGCCGCCACCAATACAGATAACATCTAAAGTGGGGCAATTTTCAAAAGTAGTATCGGGCAAAATTATCATCCCATCATCAGTTTGGATCGGGTCTAGGGTTTTCCAAAGCCGATGAATCTGAACGCCAGGAAGCGCGCTAAAAACCTGTTGCGGCCCCACAATATCAAGAGCCGTCATGCCGGGATAAATTACTAAACCAATAATTATGTGTTTTTGTGAGTCAGTCATAAATCAATGCTCCTAATGGTGCTTGCTGGGAATAAAACTAGAATAAGATTCATAGCCCTGTTTAGCCCAGTCCTCGATCGGGTACACTTATGACCATTCTGCAACCATTATTTCAAGCGATCGCGCTTTGCAAAGACGAACACCAATTGCGATCACACGTTGTAGAAACAGGAAGCGAATATTTCCAAGCAAAACGTTGTGGTGTATTTTTCTTTGATCGCATCAATATTCCCAAAACGATGCAACTAGCCCTATCGATTGAATACAATCCCGTTGCGCGTTACCTAGTAGAGCGCCATGCTCCCGTACATAATGGTTCACTGGCATCGCCCAAAACCTGGCGATTGATTTGTCCTCGCGCCGATCATTGGCACGTTATGGCTGGCCCAATTGTGGGTAAAGGGCAATTAGTCGGAGCGGTGGGTTTTACCCGCGAACAAGCTATGCCTGCTTTTGATGACCAAAATCTAGCCGATTTGAGCGCTTTATGTTTGCATTTATCTACATGGACAGCAACAATGCGAGCGCAACCTCCACAAAAGCTAGAAAGTAATCGTTTGACTCCTCGTGAAGTGCAAATTGCCCAATTAGTTGCTCAAGGGCGTACAAACTCTGAAATCGGGATAGAACTTTGGATTACTGAAAATTCTGTCAAGCAAGCACTCAAAAGGATGTTTCGCAAACTTGAAGTTTCATCACGCGCCGAAATGACCGCCCAACTTGTAGTTGCAAGAATACTGCCATCTAATAGTGTAGAGGTCTAATTTATTGTTTCAATTTCTGCAACTCCACAGCGATTCTCCTAATTGCAGGTTACCCTAAACCAAAAAACGGCTACCAGTTTCCGCACCTATGACAAAAGAATTAGCAATTAAAACTTGCGGACTAACTAAGCGCTTTGATCGCCATATTGCCGTTAATGACGTTGATTTAGAAATAGCTGTAGGTGAAGTTTATGGACTCATCGGCCCAAATGGTGCGGGAAAAACTACACTAATTCGGATGTTGGCGGCGGCGGAAGAACCTACTACAGGGGAAATTTATATCAATGGCGATCGCTTATTATTAGACCAAAGCAACCCCTTACTTAAGCGTTATCTCGGCTATTTACCCGATGATTTCCCTTTGTATAACGATTTGAGTGTTTGGGATTATTTAGATTATTTTGCCCGGTTGTACCTGTTAAAAAATCCTCGTCGCCGTCAACGCCTAAACCAAGTATTAGAACTTGTGCAACTAACCTACAAGCGCAATAGTCAAATTAGTACGCTCTCGCGGGGAATGAAGCAGCGCTTAAGTTTAGCGCGAACAATTATTCACGAACCGATTTTACTACTACTTGATGAGCCAGTTTCAGGGCTAGATCTGATCGCACGGCAGCAATTTCGAGAGATTATCAAAGTATTACAAGAAGCTGGGATGACTATATTAATTTCCTCTCACGTCCTCAGCGACTTAGCCGAACTTTGTACGTCAGTAGGAATTATGGAGTTAGGTTATTTAGTCGAAAGCTGTAATCTTACTGACCTTTACGAGCGTCAAAGCCGTCAACAGATATTTATATCAACTTTAGGAGACTTAGAAACCTTAAAAGCTCACCTAATCGAGCATCCATTAATTGAGGAATGGGAAGTTATCCCGCAAACCAACAGTATGCGAGTTTACTTTACAGGCGATCGCGCTGCGGGTGCAAATTTACTGCAATCTTTAATTAATACTGGCATTCCAATTACAGAGTTTCATTGCAGCCAGGAAGATTTAGAAACTATTTTTCTCAAACTTGGTCACAAACAACCATCTTGAGCGATCGCTTATCTCAGTGCAAATAACAAACTAAAACAGAGAATTTTTATGCTTAAACTAGACTGGATCGAGGCTTTAGGCGATCGCAATCCCCAACTATTAAGAGAACTCAAAGGACGACTCAAACTGCGCAACCTAGTCTTAGCTGTAGCTATATCTTTATTAGGTCAGTTATTGCTATTTATGACTTTTTTAGCGCGTTTACCTCAAGGAACATTAAAAAGCCCTGAGACTTTTCCGTATAGCGATCCTTATTGTACAGGCTCCATCAATTATGGTAGCGATCGCACTTGTCTTGTAGATGGGTTGGGCGATTTGCTTATTGACTGGCAAAAATGGTCATTAGACTTATTTTTAGCATTAAGCGTAATTGGCATTTTTAGTTTATTAGTAGCCGGAACTTATTTACTAATTGACAACTTAGCTTACGAAGAACGTAGAGGGACGCTAAATTTTATTCGTTTGAGTCCGCGATCGACTCAAAGTATCTTATGGGGAAAAATTTTCGGCGTACCAATTCTAATTTATTTAGTCGCGCTATCAGCCGTCCCCTTACATTTGTGGGTTGGAATTGCCGCACATATTCCTTTAATTTGGATTTTAGGTTTTTACGGCGTCTTGGGAACCAGTTGCATATTTTTCTACAGCTTATCTTTGCTATTTGGCTTAGTTAGTGCTGGTGTAAACGGTTTTCAAGCTTGGCTAGGAAGCGGTACAGTTTTTCTGTTTATTTTAGCTGGCATAAGTAAACCAGTTGAAGGCGATCCTACTGACTGGATAAATATCTTTTCGCCTGCAATAATTGTTCAGTATTTAATTGCGGCTACTGGCATAGAACCGACAGTATCGTTTTCTGAGTTAGAGATTCAGAAATTACAATGGTTTAACTTGCCTGTAGGCATGGGTATAGTAGGTGTTTCCAGCATTTTGATCCTAAACTACTGCTTATGGACGTACTGGACTTGGCAAGCCTTGCAGCGCCGTTTCGCTAGTCCTACTAAAACTATATTTAATAAACGTCAAAGCTATTTATTAGTTGCTGGCTTTGAAATAGTAGCTTTAGGCTTTGCGGGTTCTGGAGGTCGCTATCATCAAACACAGAACTTTGCCTTTTTACTTGCCTACAACTTTGTGCTGTTTTTGGGCTTAATTATTACTCTTACGCCTCAAAGACAAACTTTAGTCGATTGGGCGCGTTACAAACAGCAAAAACCGAGTCACCGTAAAGGCTTATTAAATTTATCGCTACTTCGAGATTTAGTTTGGGGTGAAAAAAGTCCGACAATAGTTGCGATCGCACTCAACGCCGCAATTACATTTACAATCTTGATTCCCTGGATTCTTCTGTCATCCTATAACGATAATAACTTGTCGGTTTTGATGGCTTTGGTTTTGAGTTTGAGCTTAATAGTAATTGGTGCGACGATAGCTCAATTAGTTGTATTTATGCAGACGCGACAACAAGGACTTTGGATAATTGGTGTTCTAAGTGCTGTAACTATTTTGCCTCCTCTAACCCTTGGTTTACTATCTGTAGATATTGTCAGTGAGCCGACTTTATGGTTATTTACCGTCTTTGCTTTTACAGCAATTGAAAATGCTGGAGCATTTAGCATTTTTCTGGCGCTGCTAGGACAGTTAACCATACTTACTTTATGTTCAGTTCAAATTACTCGTCAGCTAAAAAAAGCTGGCGAATCTAACTCCATTGGTTTATTCGCACCGCCTAAAGCTTCCCTTCCTTAGCACTAATCGCGCCTCATTAGCCCTAGCATTGGCCCTAGAACTGCCCCAACTACAAAACCCCCGGCGTGAGCCCAATAGGCAATTCCGCCGCCTTCCATGCCTACATTTGTCCGCACTCCCAAGCTTGCAAAGCTGAAAAATGCTTGCTGGAGAAACCAGAAACCCAGAAACAAATAAGCGGGAAGTTGGAAAGTAGTAATAAAAAAGCCTAGGGGAACTAACGTCAAAACTTTGGCGTGGGGAAAGCGGAGAATGTACGCGCCCATAATTCCGGCGATCGCCCCACTAGCGCCTAAAGACGGAATCCCAGAATTTTGTGAGAAAAACCACTGCGCCAAAGCCGCTAATGCGCCGCAACCCAAGTAAAAAATCAAATACTTAATATGTCCTAGCCGATCTTCAATATTGTTACCAAAAATCCACAAAAACAACATATTACCCGCGATGTGCAGAAACCCACCGTGCAAAAATTGCGAGGTAAATAAGGTCATCCATTCTGGCAATTGTCCTATTACTGGACAACTACCAGACAATTCACAGGGAACCATAGCCGCAACGTGAAAAAACCTTTCAAGTTGCGGTTCAGATAAGCTTAGTTGATATACAAAAACAGCAATATTGGCAATAAATAACCCGTAAGTAACATAGGGAGTAATTGAGATTGGATTATTATCTCGTAATGGAACCACAGGTAATTATTCCTAAATAAATATTTTTACATTTTGCCACTACAGATAAGCTTTTTCCTCTGGTGTCGCTTCCAGCAATCCGAGTAACGGGCCCAATATTGCCCCAAAGACAAAGCCGCCAGCGTGCGCCCAGTAAGCAATTCCGCCGCTTTCCATGCCAATATTAGTTGGTGCTTCAAAGCTGGCAAATCCGTAAAAGGCTTGTTGTAAAAACCAAAAGCCTAGAAAATAAAACGCCGGAACCCTCACTGTTGGGAAGAAAAAACCCAAGGGAATCAAAGTTACAACTTCAGCGCGGGGAAAACGGAGAATGTACGCCCCCATAACCCCAGCGATCGCCCCACTCGCCCCCAAAGATGGAATCCCAGAACTTTGCGAGAAAAACCACTGAGTCAAGCCTGCAAGCACACCGCAAGCAAGATAAAAAATTAAAAACTTGACATGACCTAAACGATCTTCAACATTATTGCCAAAAATCCATAAAAACAGCATATTACCGCCCAAATGTAAGATACCGCCGTGCAGAAATTGCGAAGTAAATAAGGTGATCCACTCTGGTACAGGTTGATTTACGGCTATACCGCCGAAACTTGCGGTTAATTCTCTTGGTACTACGGCGGCTAGGTGGAAAAATCCATCTAATTCTTGAGGGGGTAAAGTTGCTTCAAATAAAAAAGCAAGAATATTTGCTGCAATTAGTCCAAAAGTTATATAGGGAGTAATTGTTGTAGGATTATTGTCTTTAATTGGAACCATGCTGACTTATTTCCAGTTTTTTGAAACTAGCAACACAATAAGCAATTTTTGGGGCTGTAGCTTCTAGCCTGCGGATGGATTTATGAGTTTAGTTTAAAAATTTACCAGCCTTTTCTAGCTTGTTTTAGCACGTACGAGGCAACTTCTTCAATTTGGTGATCGCTTAAGTGACCTTTATAAGCTGGCATAGCTTTTTTACCATGCTTTACTTGATGGGCGATCGCGTTAATAGAATTCATGTGGTGTTTTACCAGCGCTGACAAGTGCAAATTTTTCTCATGAATCACAATATTACCGCCGCCGAGATGACAAGCCGCGCAGTGGTGGCTAAAAATTTCTTCGCCGCGATGGGTTTGGCTGGCGAGGGCGGGAAAATTACCCAAAAATAAAGCGGCAAAAGTTGCTAAAGCTAAGAGTAGGAGCGATATAGTTTTTCTCATAGCGTTGCACGGGTAAAAATTGTAAAAGGGAAAAGGTTTTACTTTTAACCCTTTCCCTTTCATAAAATTATGAGCGAAGTTTCAACCCAGAGGAGAAACTAAAACTTTATTCTGCTACGGTGATTTTGCCAATCATGCCTGCGCCACGATGGGGTTCGCAGTAGTAGGTATAATCTCCGGGGGCTGTCTCCGAAAACGTTGTTTTCACAGATTGTCCAGGAGTCATCAGCAATTGCTTGTGTGATAAGCCTTTTGCTATATCAGCGCTCTTGGTGGGGTTGTTAGCTGCATCAAAAACAACATTGTGGGGGGGAACTTTATTATTTACCCATTCAACGGTATCGCCAGACTTGATAGTTAGTTTGGCAGGATCAAAAACTAGCATTCCTTTGTCTGAACCTAGTTTAACTTGGTAATTTTCCGCCGCCGCCGAGGGGGTAAATAAAGCAAAGCTGCTGACTAGCATCACCATAGCTAATGCTACTAAACCGCAGCGCCGTAAAGTTGCAGCAATCAATTTCATAATTTTCTCCAAAAATATCGGTCTTTATGATTCAATAATACAGTTTCTAGGCACGGTACAGCGCGATCGCTTATCAGATCCTAGATTAATCTACAACTTATCTGTACCCCAGGCGGGAGCTTTTTGAGCCGCCGTCAGTACAAAAGCCGCCAACCTCTCTATTTCGTCTTGCGACATCCAGCTTTCTGGCACTTGACGACACCAAAAGGTTTCGCTGCTGCCATCGTAAACCATTGGTTGCCTTAAATAAGCCACCAGACTATTAATATTGTCGCGGGGAGGGGTTGCGCCCTGAAGTTTGGACAGAGACAAAGAAACTTGCGGATCAGGCAGCGTAGCGCCTCCTACATGGCAGTTTAAACAACTATTTTCAAACAGTTCTTTACCGCGAGTTAAGACTTCTGGGGCATAGGATCGCGTTTCGCCCTTTTCGTTCAATGCTAAATCTATGGGCGCTGTTACGTGCAGAAAGCGCACTAAATAGCGATCAATATTTGCCGCTTGGGCGGGGTAAGTCTGGAGGATTGAAATTAAAATTACGGCAATAACACAGCACAATCGACGTAGCATTTATAGATTTCAACCTTAATATAACTTTTTATAGTTTACAAAGCCTCCAGAAGTCCCAGGAGGGCTGAAGGCTTTTACTTAACAACTGTTTTAACAGGCTTTAGTAGTAAATTTTGCCGCCGCCCCACTTATCGCCAACAATTTTGGGTTGAAGTAAGACGTGACCAGAAATAGCTACTAAATCATCTTCCGATAGATTTCTCATTGCCGCGTAAATATCTGCACTCTTTGTGCTGGGGTGCAGTTCGGCGATTTCTTCCTCACCGTCGTAAGTTGTCGGATTATGCAAGTAATCGACTAATCCTTCAATGTTATTGCGGGGTGGAGTTGCTAAAGCTAAGGCTTCTGGGTCGAGTCCTACGTTTTGATTTGTTTTCGTTACTCCCCCAGCATGACACTGAGCGCAAGCATAATTAAATAAGCGTTTACCTTCTTGAACCTGCTTGAGGTTGAGTACGGTTGTATCTCCTTGCCCGTTTAATGGCACTGTCCGTACAGCTTCGCTAAGTTCTAGGGCGGTCGCACGACCAACAACTAGCCCAAAGGTTAGTAGTAAAGTTACCATCACTAGAGCGATCGTTTTTTTAAACATAGTTCCCCTTCAAAAATTTCGACTCCGAATACAGCTATTTATCATGGGCTTAATTCTCTTGATTACTGTTTTCGAGCAAAAACCACAGGTAATAAATTCGGCTGCGGTTCTTATTTTTCGCCAAAGTCATTACTAGCGGGGCAAAATGCCACGTATCTTAATAACTTGTTGTAGTTATGTAAAGTTAACCGCTTTTTAATCTTGTTGATTACTTGAAGATTGGATTTGCGTCAAGATGTGGGAAATGATTATTTTGGCATCTTCTAAAGCTAAACGAGTTTTAGAGGATTTATAAGCGATTCCCAACTGGTCGCACAGAGATAGTACCTTTGCTTCGGAGAGGTTGTAGTCCGCCGCTATTTCAGCAATGGACAAGTCTGCAAAACCCATAATGAATAGTTCAGTAATAAATAGAGATTAAGCCACTTTACTATCAATATCATGTTGAGAGCGCAATTTGTCAGCCTAAATTGGTTGCGGTGCGATCGATGACTCTTGGGCGATCGCACTATGTCAAGGGTCTATTGGGGGCGTAGTTGTAAGCGGCTGATGTAAACAAATTAGTTGAGCTAAGGTTTTTTTCAACTGTGGACGGGGAACGATCGCATCCACAAAGCCGTGACGTAATAAGTCTTCGGCGGTTTGAAATTCCTCTGGCAGTTTTTCGCGGATAGTTTGCTCGATTACCCGTCGTCCGGCAAAGCCAATGGTAGCTTTGGGTTCGGCGATAATTAAATCACCCAGCATTGCAAAACTTGCGGTTACGCCTCCAGTAGTGGGGTTAGTTAGTACGGGAATGTAGAGTAATTTTGCTTCGCGATGGCGCTCTAGCGCTGCCGATATTTTTGCCATTTGCATAAGGCTTAACATCCCTTCTTGCATTCTCGCCCCTCCAGAGGCGCAAACAATGATAGCGGGGTAGCGATTGAGGGTAGCTTGTTCAATGAGCCGAGTAAGTTTTTCACCGACGACCGAACCCATACTACCGCCCATAAACCGAAAATCCATTACGCCTAAAGCAACGGGTAAGCCGTCTAGTTTGCCATTGCCTGTTTGTACTGCGTCGATTAAGCCAGTTTTTTGTTGAGTTTCTTTTAATCTATCGCTGTAGGGTTTGCGATCGCGAAATTCTAAAGGGTCGAGGGGATACAGGTTTTGGTTGATGGGGTTCCAAGTGCGATCGTCAATTAGTTGGCGAATGCGCTCGTCGCTATCTACACGGACGTGATGACCGCATTCTAAACAAACCATTTGATTAGCGCGCAGGTCTTTGGTGTAGGCAAGTACGCTACAAGCTACACACTTATTCCAGAGTCCATCGGCAATATCACGTTGGGGTTCTTTACTTGTAGATTCAGTTTTGCGACGATTTGCGAACCAATCAAACAGGGACATGGATATGTAGAATGCATAAATTAAGCATTATAATCTTACTCGAAAGGGAGCGAGTGTTTAGCTAATTGGAAAAAACCAACGCCAGTAAGTAGCTAAAAGAAATTCTCCCCAAAATACAGATATTACCGCCCCCAATGCCAAGAAGGGCCCAAAAGGCATAGGTTGCCGCCGATTAATGATGTGCAACGCGATCGCCCCACCGCCAATAAATGCCCCCAAAGCACAAGCAATAAAGCTTGCTAATAGCAAATATTTCCACCCTAGCCAAGCGCCCATCATTGCCGCTAGTTTACTATCGCCCCAACCCATCGCCGCCTGTCCGAGGAATAAAGAGCCAAATATAGTAATTAAGTTTAATAGCCAAATTCCCACTACTGCGCCGATAATGCCTACCATTAGCTGATTTATCGCTTCACTAAGGCTATTAGTTGCTCCATACCCGACCGCAAACTGAAATATCAGCCCTAAAATTACCCCAGATTGTGTGAGGGGGTCGGGTAAAGTCATGGTATCGAGATCGATTAGAGATAGCGCTAGTAGCCAACTACAAAACGTCCAATAACCAAGAGTTTGAATAGAGACATCAAATTGCCAAAAGACGCACAAAAATATGAACCCCGTTACCGCTTCTACGATGGGGTAACGCGACGAAATTTTAGTTCGACAATGACGACAGCGCCCACCAAGTGCTAACCAGCCGAAAACCGGGACATTCTCTTGCCAACCTAGTTTGTGCAAGCATTGGGGGCAACGAGAGGGGGGATAAAGTACCGATAATCCGGCGGGAACTCTATAAATGACTACGTTTAAAAAACTGCCTATAGATGCTCCGAGGATAAAAACAACAATAAAGGCGGGTAATGCCAGCAATGTATCCATAAATTAATCTAAAGCTTTGATTATCGCTTCACCCATCGCTTTACAGCCTAATTGATTCATTCCTGGAGCCATGATATCCCCGGTGCGATCGCCATTGTCTAATACTTTCATTACCGCTTGCTCAATGCGATCGCTGGCGTTTGGTTGATTGAGGGCGTAGCGCAACATCATGGCAGCACTTAATACTTGAGCGATCGGATTTGCCAAATCTTTTCCGGCAATATCGGGCGCTGAACCGTGTACGGGTTCAAATACTCCTGGTGTTCCCGCTAGTCCTAAACTTGCCGATGGTAACATTCCGATGCTGCCCGTAAGCATGGCTGCGGCATCAGAAAGTATGTCGCCGAACAAATTACTCGTGACGATGGTATCGAACTGTTTGGGGTAGCGTATTAGCTGCATGGCGGCATTATCTACATACAGATGGGAGAGTTCCACGTCGGGGTATTCTTTGGCTAGTTCATTGATGCGATCGCGCCACAGTTGCGATACGTCTAAAACGTTTGCCTTGTCTACAGAGCAGAGTTTACCACCGCGTTTAAGTGCTGTTTCAAATCCAACTCTACCAATGCGATCTATTTCGCTTTCGGTGTAGGCCATTGTATTTACTCCCCGTTTTTCCCCGGTTTCGGTAGTAAAAATTCCCTTCGGTTGCCCAAAATATACCCCGCCTGTAAGTTCGCGTACTACCATAATGTCTACGCCCTCTACTATTTCTGGTTTTAAAGAGGAAGCATCAATTAATTGGGGTAATATCTTGGCTGGGCGCAAGTTGGCAAATAATCCTAAACCCGCTCTTAATCCCAATAATCCGGTTTCGGGGCGCAAATGGCGCGGTAAGTTGTCCCATTTATAGCCGCCAATGGCTGCTAGTAACACTGCGTCGCTATCTCGGCATTTCTCTAAGGTTTCTGGGGGTAAAGGTTCGCCTGTGGCATCGATGGCTGCGCCACCGATTAAAGCTTCGGTAAATTTAAAGCTTAGATTGAACTGCTGCCCAACTACTTGTAATACTTGCTGGGCGATCGCCATGATTTCGGGGCCAATTCCATCCCCTGGTAAAAGCGTAATCCTGTACTGTGTCATTATTTTCTAGAAAGCTCTGTTTTTTGACAATAAGCGACTTCTGCTACTTTTATTAGGGTTTATTTAGCTAAAGGTTGCTAAGAAAAACCAGGAATTGGGGGGTCTGCCCCCCAAACCCCCCATTGGGGGACGAGTTGCCTCCCCCAAACTCCCTGCAAAAGTTGCTTGTCAGTGGGTGTTCAAGTTTTTGGCAAGTAGATTTACACGGGTGTCTTTGTTTCTGTGATTGTTGGTTGCAATATTTTTTTACAAACCATTTCTGTTGCTAACAAAATTGCTGCTTTCATGCTGGTAGGATCGGCAATTCCTAAGCCTGCAATATCAAATGCTGTACCGTGATCGGGTGAAGTACGCACAAAGGGTAAACCAATAGAAGTATTGACAGCGCGATCAAAGGCTAATTGTTTGACCGGAATCAAGCCTTGATCGTGATACAACGCTAAATAAGCATCGTGAGCTTTTGAACTATCAATACTCCCAAACCACGCTTGAGCGGGTTTTACCCACATGGTATCAGGAGGAATTAGCCCATCTAAAACTAACCCCGGACGGCGATCGCGCTCTTGTTCTAACCAAGGTATCATCCATTCCTGTTCTTCTGTCCCTAACTGCCCTTGTTCCCCACTATGCGGATTTAAACCCGCGATCGCAATTCTTGGCTTTGTTATCCCAAAATATTTGTCTAAGCACTCTACCAATAAATCGAGTTTAGCTGCCATTAGCTGCGGCGTGAGGGTGTTTGCTACCTGCCTTAAAGGTATATGTGTAGTAGCTAATAAACTTCGCAGCGTCCAGCCTGTATGAGGCGATGTACCTACAAATAACATCCCAAACTTTTCTACTCCTGAGCGTTCGGCTAATAGCTCGGTTTGTCCAGGATAATTGTACCCTGCCGCTTTCCAAGCAGATTTAGCAATCGGTGCAGTAACAATCCCGTCAAATTCTCCCGCCAAAGTGCGCGCGATCGCATTTTCTAAATACCTGAAACTTGCGTCTCCACTAGCAGCATTACCTCTACCTACAGTTATTTGACCGCTACTACGAATATCTATAATCGATAATTTACTTAGATGTATATACTTTTGCTTCTCTAAATCTTGGCGATCATAGAAATCGGTTAAAGAAGTGCGATCGCCTATAACCGTTACATCGCAATTCTTTGTTACTTCTGGATCGTTCAACGCTTGTAAGGTTACTTCTATTCCAATCCCGGCGGGATCGCCTACAGGCAATACTAAGCGCGGACGATAAGTTTTTTTTGTACTAAGTATGTCTGCTATCTCTATAGAATCCATGAAATTGTTTTAAGATACATTACGACTATCTAATTATTTCCCAAATCCAACCGGAGGATTTATTTATGGGCGGCGAGATGTTTACAGCCATTATTTTGTCTTTCTCTTTAATCCTAGTCGGCATAGTCCTAGGCTACGCTCTACTCAAAATTCAAGGTGACGAAGAAGAAGCGCTTTAATCAGCCAAGAGGAGGGATTGAGTAAGCATTTTGTTTTTCTCTCCCTTCTCGTAATATTTGTCAAGCTTATTCTGATAAGATTTTATTAATAAAAATTAACATTCACAAAATCACCCCTCATGACTTTATTGGTTGTCGGTTCCACCGGAACATTAGGAAGGCAAGTAGTTCGCCGCGCTCTAGATGAGGGGTATAAAGTACGCTGTTTAGTCAGAAGCCCAAAAAAAGCAGCCTTTTTAAGAGAATGGGGAGCGGAAATTGTCCAAGGAAACTTGTGTTATCCCGATACTTTACCGCCATCGCTTGAAGGAATTACGCAAATAATTGACGCTGCTACCAGCCGCCCTACAGATTCATTAAGTATTAAACAGGTAGATTGGGACGGTAAAGTTTCCTTAATCCAAGCGGCGAAAGCAGCAGGAATTGAACGCTATATTTTCTTTTCGTTCCTAGACTCTGATAAGTTCCCTGACGTGCCATTAATGGAAATCAAACGGTGTACGGAGTTATTTTTAGCCCAATCTGGCTTAAATTACACCGTGTTGCAGCTAAGTGGCTTTATGCAAGGCTTAATTGGGCAGTATGCTATTCCCATTTTAGAAAAACAAGCAGTCTGGATCACTGGCGAATCGTCTCCAGTTGCTTACATGGATACTCAAGATATTGCTAAGTTTGCCGTCCGCGCTCTGAAAATACCGGAAACTGAAAACAAAACTTTTCCTTTAGTTGGTACTCGTGCTTGGAGTGCTGAGGAAATTATTAGTTTGTGCGAAAAATTATCAAGGCAAGATGCGCGCATAACTCGGATGCCCATAAATTTACTGCGGACGGTACGCCATGTATCCCGGTTTTTTCAGTGGGGTTGGAATTTGTCTGACCGATTAGCTTTTGCGGAAGTATTAGCAACGGGTAAACCTATCACAGCACCCATGGAAGACGTATATCAAACATTCCAGTTGAATCTTGAGGAAACTACTACGCTAGAAAGTTATATGCAAGAGTATTTCAGCAGAATCATGAAAAAACTTAAAGAATTAGACTACGAGAAGTTAAAAACTAAAAAGAAATCTCAAAAAAAGACTCCTTTTAATAAATCCTAATTCAACGTCCGTTATTTTTAGTTTTACGCCCTTAACAGGCGATCGCCTGAAGAATAATTGACTCCAAAATGTGCAAGGATCGAACTAACATTAAGCCTAGCTTTAATTTGGATGCGTGCCAGTGCCGAAAATAGGCATCATATACAATGACGAAAAGCCCGTAGCTCGTCGAGTTGCTCACGAATTACAACACAAACTGATAGCTATTGGTTGTGATGTTTGTATGACTACTGGCATGGGGGGTATTTTGGGCTATGCTACACCAGAAAGTCCCGTATATCATACCCCTATAGAATGTTTGACTCCTCCAGGCTTCGACTCACAGATGAGTTTTGCCGTAGTTTTGGGCGGCGATGGTACGGTGCTGTCAGCCTTTCGCCAAGTTGCCCCGGTGGGTATTCCGTTACTAGCTGTTAATAGCGGTCATATGGGTTTTTTGACCGAAACCTACGTTAATACGTTGCCCGAAGCCTTAGACAGCGTGATGGAGGGGGAATACGAGATTGAAGAACGGGTAATGCTAACGGTACAAGTAATTCGCCAAGGTGCTGTAGCTTGGGAAGCTCTTTGTCTCAATGAAATGGTGCTGCATCGAGAACCTTTAACCAGTATGTGCCATTTCGAAATTGCGATCGGTCGTCATGCGCCAGTCGATATTGCCGCCGATGGGATAATTGTCTCTACGCCAACAGGTTCTACAGCTTATTCTTTAAGCGCTGGCGGCCCCGTGGTAACGCCGGGAGTACCAGTATTGCAATTAGTACCAATTTGTCCCCATTCCCTAGCTTCTAGAGCTTTAGTGTTTGCAGATACAGAGGTTGTTACAGTTTTTCCAGCTAATCCAACTCGTTTAGTTATGGTGGTTGATGGTAATGCTGGCTGCTTTGTGTTTCCCGACGATCGCGTACTAATTGAAAAGTCGCCCTACGCTGCCAAATTTATTCGTTTGCAATCTCCAGAGTTTTTCCGCATCTTACGCGAAAAGCTTGGCTGGGGTTTGGCTCACATCGCTAAACCTACTTCGGTGGAACTTCCTTAAATTTATGACTATAATAGGTATTAATACTTAAAATGGCTTAAATCAAGTTGGTTTAAATTGTTGTTTGAGTTAGATTAAAACCACAATCAAGGATTGGCGGTTAATTAGCCTTAAGCCAATAAAATTATGATTACAACTGTTGAACGCAACACCTGCGTGTTGGTAATTGAGACAGACGAAGTTTTAGCATCGCAAGTCAGTCTCGACTTGCAATCGTCGGGCTATGAAGCAGTGGTAGCAAATGATGCAGCTAGAGGAATCCACGCAGCGCGTGATCGCCATCCAGCTTTAATTGTTGTCGATCGAATGCTGGCGGGAGAATCAGGGCTAAATTTGTGTGAAAGATTAAGGAAAACTGGCGCAAAAGAGCCAATGCTAGTATTAATGGCAAGAGATACTGTTGACGATCGCGTAGCTTGCTTAGAATCGGGCGCAGATGATTACTTTCTTAAACCCTATCGCTCTGAAGAATTTTTAAAATTAGTGCGTCTGTATTTGCAAGAACCCGCCATTACAGAACAATTACGGTTTGGCGACTTGGGTATTGATTTAGCTACTCGCCGTGCTATTCGTCACGGACGCGCGATCGATCTGACTATGAAAGAATTTGAATTGCTAAAGTATTTAATGGAACATCCCCGCGAAGTATTAACCCGCGAACAAATATTAGAAAATGTTTGGGGCTATGACTTTAGGGGCGAATCAAATGTGATTGAAGTTTATATTCGTTACCTGCGTTTGAAAATAGAAGATGAAGGTCAAAAACGCCTGATTCAAACGGTGCGCGGCGTAGGCTACGTTTTAAGAGAAGCTTATTAAATTAGGGGGCAAATCGGTGAGTCGTTGGTTGGCGGTAATGGGAATAGTACTAAGTATGACGTTGATGGGTTGTGATTCTACTTCTACCGCTATGCCAGAAACAACGGCTAAGGGGCAAAGCTTGCCGATTTCGGCTCAATTTGCGGTGGGAAGTCGCATTGTGGGATTAGAAGTTGCTAAAACCGCCGCACAGCAAGCTACAGGGCTAATGTACCGTACCACGTTAGCGAGCGATCGCGGAATGCTATTTGAATTTAATCCGCCCCAAAGCGTCCGGTTTTGGATGAAAGATGTTGTCATTCCTCTAGATATGATTTTTGTTAAAGATGGCAAGGTAAAAGCAATTCTAGCTGCCGTACCTCCTTGTAATACTACTCCCTGTCCTACTTATGGGCCAGGAATACCGATTGATCGCGTTATTGAACTTCGCGGCGGTAGAGCAAAAGAATTAGGCTTAAATGTAGGCGCACCCATTGAAATTAAATTTTTGCCCGTAAAAAAGTAGCCAATTATATTTATTTGTAGTCGCTAGTAATTAATAATCTTGTGAAAAATACTCCTTATTATAGATAAGGGGTATATCGTTTTGCGGTATAAAAGAATCTAATCACTTTTAGTCAAATTAAAGCAACGTAAGTTAGAATCTTATTTTGCGCTCAAACTTGTACGAAAATTGACACGGTAAGCAATCAATCGTAGGTACAGGTTACTAGCACTTACTAAGACAAAAAATAGTTGGTTTCCTAGCTCAAACTAAGAAATACTTATTAAGTCTAAATATAAAATTAAAAGTCTTTTCAAGAGGTGAAAAGTTAATGGCTCCTTTAAAGTACACACGGTTTATCAATTTTTTGCAGGAGGATCTGGCAATTTCAACCGCCGAAGTTGCTGTTGCTTTAAGGCATCGAGAGCAAGATCCAGGCCCGTTACCAATGATTCTTTGGCAATACGGGTTAGTTACGCTAGAGCAATTAGATAGAATTTATGACTGGTTGGAGACGGCTTAGATCGTTCTAACTGGTTAACGGTAAAAAGATAAGTCAAAATCGATGGTGCTTAATTTATGCTGCTGACTAGGCAAAAATCGAGAAAATCTCTATCTATTGTTACAAAAAATAAAAAGCGGGTTGAATCATTCAACCCGCTTTTTTAATCTAATCAAAGCTTTACTGGGCAAAAACTCTAGCGGCGGCGGCTATTCCCCCACCAGGCGTAAACCCTTCATAACCAAGTTCGCGCAAAGCAACTTCAAGAGCAGCAATAGCAGTTAATATATCGCGATCGCTCACAAAACCTAAGTGACCAATCCGAAATATCTTGTTTTTTAAATGATCTTGTCCCCCAGCTACGGCGATATCAAACCGCTTGTTCAAAATTGAACGAATTTGATCGGCTTCTACTCCCTGGGGTGCAACGGCGGTAATAGCGGGACTTGCAAATTCATCAGCGCCAAATAAGGGCATATTTAAGCCTTTAATGGCGGCGCGAGTAGCTTTCATTAACCTTTGGTGACGACTAAAAATCGATTCTAAGCCTTCGGCTTTCATCATCCCTAAAGTAGTATGTAACGCCATAATTAAATTTACTGGCGGCGTGAAAGGAGTAGTATTTTTAGCCGCAGATTTGCGGTACTTGCCTAAGTCTAAATAGTAACGAGGTAATTTTGCGGTTTTGTAAGCTTCCCAAGCTTTGGGACTAACAGAAACAAAACCCAATCCAGGAGGGATCATGTAGCCTTTTTGCGAACCGGAAGCCACTATATCTAAACCCCAGTCATCCACAGGCAAATTAACCGCGCCTAAGCTTGTCACCGCGTCTACAATCATCAACGCCGAATCATGATGTTTGACGTGACGATTGATAGTTTCTAAGTCATTTAATACGCCTGTAGAAGTTTCGCTATGAGTAACAATTACAGCTTTAATTTGTTTGTCAGTATCGTTGATCAGCTTGTCAGCAAACTGTTGCGGATCTAAAGGTTTTCCCCATTCGGCGGTAATTTGTTCGACATTTAAACCGTAAGCTTCCCCAACTTCGGCCCAACGTTCGCCAAATTTGCCATTGCAACCAACGATAATGCGATCGCCTGGACTCAAAAAGTTAATCATTCCCGCTTCTACCGCGCCTGTACCGCTAGTTGTCAGCATTAAAACATCGTTTTGGGTTTGGTGCAGCCATTTGAGGTTTTGAGTTACTTCCCCTAGCACATTACTAAACTGGCTAGTACGATGACCAATGGGGTGTTTGGCTAAAGCAAGTAGTGCTGATTCTGGTACGGGAGTAGGGCCAGGAATCATTAACATTAATTTATCGTCCATTGATTTCACCTTTGGTTTAAATAAGAGTCCAGACTATTTAGGATTACATAATTGCGCTGACTATCAGATAATTCCCGATAAGTTTGTCGCAAAGCTCAAAAGATAAGCAGGCGCGATGGTAGATTTTTTTAGAAAAGAAGCGATCGCGGTACACTAAGTAGAGTAAAAATCCACTGTCTTTTGCCCTATCGCTACCAATTCCCCCGATCGAATGACGACTTTAAGCTTGCCCCTAACATCTTCTCAACAATCTTGGTCTGGACTTATAGAAACCTACCGTCCTTACCTGCCTGTAACTGATAAAACCCCTGTTATCACCCTCTTAGAAGGGAATACGCCTTTAATTCCCCTGCCAGCTATTCAAGATCGCATCGGTAGACAAGTGCGCGTTTGGGCAAAGTATGACGGCTTAAACCCGACTGGAAGCTTCAAAGATCGGGGTATGACTATGGCAATTTCTAAGGCAAAAGAAGCCGGAGCAACCGCCGTAATTTGTGCAAGTACCGGAAACACCTCCGCCGCCGCCGCCGCCTACGCCAAACGTGGAGGAATGCGCGCTTTTGTACTAATTCCTGAAGGTTATGTAGCTTTGGGTAAGCTGGCTCAAGCATTGCTATACGGAGCCGAGGTATTGGCAATTAAAGGCAATTTTGACCAAGCGCTAGAAATAGTCCGGGAGATGGCGACTAATTACCCGGTAACACTGGTAAACTCGGTCAATCCTTACCGTTTGGAAGGGCAAAAAACCGCCGCCTTTGAAGTGGTAGAGGTTTTAGGAGATGCTCCAGATTGGCTGTGTATTCCGGTAGGAAATGCGGGAAATATTACCGCCTACTGGATGGGATTTTGTGAATATCATGCCGCATCTAAATGTACTCGCCTGCCGCGAATGATGGGCTTTCAAGCGGCGGGAGCATCGCCTCTAATTACCGGAAAACCTGTAGCAAATCCCGATACTTTGGCAACAGCAATTAGAATTGGTAATCCCGCAAATTGGCTCAAAGCGATCGCAGTTAAAGAAGCAAGCCAAGGCGAATTTAATGCTGTTACTGATGAGGAAATATTAGCTGCTTATCGATTGTTGGCATCGGAGGAAGGGATATTTTGTGAGCCAGCAAGCGCCGCCTCGGTAGCAGGAATGCTAAAGGTTAAAGACGAAATTCCCACTGGAGCAAAAGTTGTCTGCGTTTTGACAGGAAATGGGCTAAAAGATCCTGATACAGCCATTAAACATAGTCAAAACTCTTTTCAGCAAGGTATCGAGCCACAAATTGAGGCTGTTGCTAAAGCAATGGGATTTTAGGTTATTTGTTATGGCGCAGGGGAGGGGGAAAGTTTATTTAGTCGGTGCGGGGCCAGGAAATGTTAATTATTTAACTATTCGAGCGCAGCAACTATTAATTAAAGCTGAGGTGTTAGTTTACGATGCCTTAGTAGATGGTCAATTGTTGCAACAAGTACCGCCCGAATGTCACAAAATTGATGTGGGTAAGCGCGGTGGAAAAAATAGCACCCCGCAAATCGAGATTAATCAGTTATTGGTAGAACATTGTCAGCTAGGGAAACAAGTAGTCAGGCTTAAAAGTGGAGATCCGTTTATTTTTGGGCGATGCACTGCTGAAATAACGGCACTTAAAGGTAGTAATTGTGATTTTGAAGTAGTACCGGGAATATCCTCAGCTTTGGCGGCTCCTTTGTTATTGGGCATTCCCCTAACAGATCCGGTGCTTAGTCGCTGTTTTGCTGTGTTTACGGCTCACGAGCCAGACGAATTAGACTGGGAAGCTTTGGCGCGTATTGACACTTTAGTAGTTTTAATGGGAGGGCAACATTTAGCAGAGATTGTCGCACAATTAGAAAGGCATGGAAGATCGCCCGTAACGCCAATTGCGATCGCCCGTTGGGTTAGTTCTCCACAAGAACGAGTATGGACAAGCGATTTAGCCCATATTGTTGCCCAAACTACAGAAATTTCCCTAACTCCTGTTGTGATGATAATTGGAGAAGTAGTCAAGTTACGCACTTATCTTCAACCTTCATTGCTCCCCCTAGCTGGAAAAACAATTTTAATTACGCGCTCGGTAGGACAATCTAGCCAATTTAGCCAATTATTACAGCAGCAAGGCGCTAAAGTTATTGAAATGCCAGCCATTGTTATTATCCCGCCTTTTAGTTGGGAAGCATTAGATCGGGCGATCGCACATTTACTAGAATACGATTGGTTGATTCTAACTTCTGCTAATGCGGTAGATTATTTTTTCGAGCGGTTGGCAACTCAAAACAAAGATGCTCGTGCTTTATCGGGATTAAAAATTGCTGTAGTTGGCGAAAAAACTGCCCAAGTTCTCAAACAATACGGTTTAAAACCCGACTTTATCCCGTCGGAATTTGTCGCCGATGCGATCGCAAGTCACTTTCCCGAACCCTTAAAAGGTAAAAAAGTGCTATTTCCTAGGGTAGAAAGTGGGGGAAGGGAAGTTTTAGTTCAGCAATTGAGCGCTAAAGGTGCAGAAGTAGTCGAAGTAGCTGCTTATCAATCTACCTGTCCCGATAACTTCGATCCCATTGCTTTAGAAGCATTAAAACAGGGTACGGTAGACGTGCTAACCTTTGCTAGTTCAAAAACTGTCAAATGCTTTCATCAACTTCTAAGAAACTGGGGAGGCGTTGATTTAGAGCGTGTTTGTATTGCCTCTATTGGCCCGCAAACTTCAAAAACTTGTCAGCAATTGCTAGGAAAAGTTGACGTAGAAGCTACAGAATATACTCTAGAAGGTTTAACTACTGCAATTGTCCAATGGGCTGATGAAAAGTAAAATTAATCGTCGCTTAATTGGCTTAACTGGAGGAATTAGTACAGGTAAAAGTACCGCCAGTAAGTACCTAGACACAAAATATAAATTACCAATTTTGGACGCGGATATTTACGCTAGAAAAGCCGTTGAAATTGGTTCAATCGCCCTAAATGCGATCGCCTCTCGTTACGGTGCAAATATATTGTTAGCCGATGGTAGTTTAAATCGGCAAGAGTTGGGAAGTATTGTTTTTGCCGATATCCATGAGCGTCAGTGGTTAGAAAAGCAAGTTCATCCTCTGGTGCGCGATGCTTTTGTACAGGAAATTAATAACTCCCCAGCAGAGTCAATAGTTCTTGTCATCCCGTTACTATTTGAAGCGGCGATGACAGATTTAGTTACCGAAATTTGGGTGGTGTCTTGCCATCCATCACAGCAACTAGCAAGATTAAGGCAGCGCGAAAGCTTAAGCTTAGAAGCCGCCCAAGCTAGAATTAGTAGCCAGATGTCTTTAGAGGAAAAATGCGATCGCGCTTGTTTAGTTTTAGACAACTCCTCTAGTCAAGAATTTCTGTACAACCAAATAGATATAGTAATGCTTAATCCTCCGCTTCCCCACCAATGACCACATCCCGAATCCGCAAACTAGGGCCGCCGCAACCCACAGGAAGCCCATTTTGTCCACCTTTACCACAACCGCCGGATTCATCCCAGTAAAAATCGTCTCCTATCCCTTCAATATCTGCCAAAGTTTGAAATACATTCCCAGACAACGTAACGTCTTTTACAGGCTCCGCTATCTGTCCGTTGCGAATCATCCACGCTTCTCCAGCACTAAAAGTAAACATTTCGCCGTTAGTCATTCCCCCTAACCAATTACTCGCATAAACCCCTTCTTCAATATCGCTAAACAAATCAGCTACAGGCGTTGTCCCCCGCTCGATCCAAGTATTAGTCATGCGGACAATAGGCGCATAGTGATAATTCAGACACCGCGCATTTCCCGTAGGCGCTTCGCCTAACTTCCCCGCCGTCTCCCGCGAATGCAACCTACCCACCAATACGCCATCTTTAATTAGTTGCGTTGTAGTTGCAGGAGTGCCTTCATCGTCATAAAAAAAGCTGCCGCGATGACCTGGAGGAGCCGCACCATCAAATATTTGCAGTTCTTTGGGCCCAAAGCGCCGTCCTAGGCTCATAACTTCGAGCAAATCGGGGTTTTCGTAAGCCATATCAGCCTCGGAAAGATGACCAAAAGCTTCATGGACAAATAAACCCGTCAAAATTGGATCGATAACTACGGTGTAGGTATTGCCTTTAACGGCTGGCAAAGATAGCGCGGCAACGGCTCTTGTCGCTGCACTAAAAACTTGCGATTCCAAATTCGTCAAGTCTTCGTAAGCCTTACGAGAACCAAAAGTTTCGCGCCCCGTTTGTACGGTGTCGGCATTACGAGCGGTAGCCGCAAAACGCATCTCCATATCTACCCACGATTGCTCGATTAATGTTCCTTCTGATGTTGCTAAAACTACTCTTTGCACCGTGTCTCCGTAGCGGACAGAGGTTGTAGTAACTTGAGCTACACTTTTGAGAATTTCACCATAGAAGTCGCATAATTCTTTTTTTGCCGCCAAAGAAACATGGCGCGGATCGGTTCCTGTCAAAGGGACAAAACAAATATCTTGGTAGGGGGCAATTTCAGCGAGTAGGGTTTCCGAATCGCCCACAATCCGGGCGGCGGTTACAGCTTCTTCAATTCGCTCCTCAATGGTGGCAAGTTCGTTAAAGCTGCTTAATCCCCAGCCACCTTTATAACAAGCGCGAATTTGTCCGCCAATAGATAAACCTTCGCTGAGGGTTTCTATTTTGTCGCCGCGCCGTAAAATATCTGTCCCTTCGGCTTCTTCTAGACGAATAGCTAAATAATCTACTTTAGAGCGATAGCGGGAGATTAAATCAGCAAGCAAGTTTTGGGCATCAACAACCGCGATCGGCATAAAAGTAGCCAAAGATAGTAAACTGAGTCTATTTTGCAACGAATCTGGCAGTAGTTACTACTAAAAAATCAAAAGTTATAATTTGCTCATTCTCCCAGGCTGATAAAATTAAACTTACTTTTCACTTTTACCGCAGGCTGGAAGTAATTGATGTTATTGAAATTGCGGCAACAGCCGAGTTTATGGCTAGTTACAAAAGTAGCAAGTATTTTTTTTATTATTTGTCTAATATTTATCCTCCATCGCTACTACACTCTTTACGCTTCCTTTGATCAAGGCATTTTTAATCAGGTATTTTGGAACGGTACTCACGGGCGAATGTTTCAAAGTTCGCTTTCTTCTAGTCTTTCTACTAATGTCGTTCACAATGGCGAAGTTCCAGAAGTGTTTTATCACCGTTTGGGGCAGCATTTTACCCCCGCTTTACTTTTATGGCTGCCGCTTTACTTCTTATTTCCTTCTCCCGCTACTTTGGCAGTTTTGCAAGTAATTTTAATTACGGCGGCGGGGTTTGTTCTCTATGGGTTAGCCAGACAGTATTTAGAAGCACCCCTATCGGCAATCATTTGTGTCAGCTTCTACGGAGCTAATGCTGTAATTGGCCCTACACTGTCTAATTTTCACGATCTAAGTCAGATTCCCTTATTTGTGTTTGGGTTGCTGCTGGCAATGGAAAAACGCAAATGGCGGCTGTTTTGGCTGCTTGCAGTGTTAATTTTAGCGGTGCGGGAAGATAGCGGGGTGGTGCTGTTTAGTATTGGTTTTTATTTAATTTTAAGCAAACGCTACCCTCAGATAGGGTTAATGGTTTGCACTCTCAGTCTAGGTTATATGCTGGTGTTGACTAATGCAATTATGCCGCTCTTTTCTGACGATATTTCCCGGCGGTTTATGATCGAACGCTTTGGACATTTCACCGACAAGGAAGAAGCGACTACTTTAGATATTATTTGGGCAATTGTTAGTAAACCGGGGCAGTTGTTGGTACAGTTATTTTCACCTTTTGCCGCCAAAGTTAAGTATTTACTCGGTCATTGGCTACCTTTAGCTTTTATCCCGGCGGTTTCTGGCACAGCTTGGCTAGTGGCGGGGTTTCCCTTGCTGCAAATCTTTCTCCAGCAAGGAGAATCAAGACTAGCAATTACAATTCGCTATGCTTTAACGGTAGTTCCTGGGCTATTTTATGGTGCAATACTTTGGTTAGCGCATCACCCCAAACAATTTAAGCCATCATTTCAACGTTTTTGGACAGTTTGCATTGGTTTGTCCTTAATATTTACTCTGACTTCAAACCCTAGTCGGACTTTTTATTTTATCATTCCCGACTCGATTCAACCCTTGGTATACGTGTCTTTACCTCAACAATGGCATCATGTCGCCCAAGCGCGTAAGCTTTTAGCCCAAATTCCTGTTAATGCTAGTGTATCGGCATCTACTTACCTTATTCCCCCTCTTTCGAGCCGTCGAGAAATTTTGCGGTTTCCAGCGCTGCAACTGCGTAATGATGCTGGGAACGTTGTAAGTATAGAGTATGCGATCGCAGACCTTTGGCAATTACAACAATACCAAGCCGCCTTTAAGGGCGATCGCCAATTATTAGTAGATTATCGGGCGATAATTAATCAAGTTTTAAGCGATCGTCAATACGGAATTATTGATTATGCTGATGGTGTAGTATTGCTCAAAAAAGCCGCGTTATCTTCTAATCAAGCTCTAACTAATTGGTTAGCCTACCAAAACCAACTCAAAGCAACCAATCAGCTTTAATCTTTTGGATTACCAATTACCCCAAATCAATATATATTTAGAAATATTCGCAGGTTTTTGGTCGATGAAGATTTTGGTACTGACGTGGGAGTTTCCACCGCGAATTGTGGGCGGAATTGCTCGCCATGTAGCTGAGTTGTATCCAGAAATTATCAACTTAGGGCATGAAGTCCACTTAATTACCGTAGAATTTGGCGCAGCGCCCAGGTACGAAGTAGTAGACGGGGTAAAAGTACATCGCGTTGGCGTTGCTGCAAGTAATGATTTTTTCCATTGGATAGTCAATATAAACGACAGCATGGACAATCATGGCGCTAAATTGATGTTGGAAGAAGGTGGTTTTGATTTAATTCATGCTCACGATTGGCTAGTGGGAGACGCGGCAATTTCTCTCAAGCACAACTTTAAAGTCCCACTAATTGCTACTATTCACGCCACCGAATTTGGGCGATACAATGGACTTTACAATAATGATCATTACTACATTTGTGGCAAAGAAAGGCTACTTGCTTATAATGCTTGGCGGGTAATTGTCTGTACAGAATATATGCGCCGTGAAGTAGCAAGAGCGCTACATAGTTCTTGGGATAAAGTAGATGTGATCTATAACGGGATTAGAGCCGAAAAAAAACAGCATCAAACAGATTTTGACTTCTGGAATTTCCGCCGGAATTATGCAAGCGATCGCGAAACTATTGTTTACTATGTAGGGCGGATGACCCATGAAAAAGGTGTAGCGGTACTAATTAATGCTGCTCCCAAAGTTGCCGCCGCCATGGGCGGTGATGTCAAATTTGTAATTATTGGTGGCGGTAACACTGACAATTTAAAACGCCAAGCTTGGGATTTAGGAGTTTGGGACAAGTTTTATTTTACGGGTTTCATGTCTGACGAAACTTTAGACAAATTTCAAACTGTAGCAGATTGCGCGGTTTTTCCTAGTTTGTATGAACCCTTTGGGATTGTAGCTTTAGAAAGTTTTGCCGCTCGTGTCCCTGTTGTAGTCTCCGATACGGGAGGTTTACCGGAAGTTGTACAACATACAAAAACAGGGATTGTTACTTATACAGGCAATGCTGATTCTTTAGCTTGGGGAATTTTGGAAGTATTAAAAAACCCTGGTTATAAACAATGGTTAGTAGACAATGCTTACCAAGATTTAGCGCAACGCTTTCAATGGCAAGACTTAGCACAGCAAACAGTAAGGGTTTACGATCGCGTATTGCAAGAAAAATTGCAAACTGCTTGGTAAGACTCAACTAAATTCCGCGTCAATTAATCTGCAAAAAAAGGCAATTATTTTAGCTGTTCGATAGTACCCGTCACCCCTTGACTACTTAAATACTGCTGCATTTCTACAGCCTTGGTGCGATCGCCAAAAGCTCCTACTTGCATCAGCACTTTACCATTATTAAAAGTTCTAAAGGCTCCCGGCACAAGGGTTCGCACTTGGTCTTGTTGGCTTTTGCTATCGGCGGCTACTACTACCCGATAACGTAAACCTAGGCTCGTTGCTTGAGTTGGCGGTAAGGGCGGACTACCATCAACAGCAACGTTAGTATTTTGCACCACAGGTACTTTAGGCAATTTACGACTATTACCAACGGGAATATTGCCCCCAGGTACGGGTAACAGGTCTGCTTCGATAATTTGGGCAGATTGCAATACAGGTAGATTGTTGTCTATCGATGCTGGTGGGTTAATTTGCCCAGAGACAATGGGCGGTGGGGGAATATCAATTTGGGGAACACTAGCAATATCGCTACCTTGAGCAGCCCTTGCACTAACTTCAATAACTGGTACAGGGTTAGATTTTTCTGGCGGCGGTACAATAATTTCAATACTTGCGGTGGAGGGTGCGTTGCTACTAGAAAGGGTTGGCACTCTTGGAGGTGTGGGTAGCTGTCCAACTCCTAAAGATGCTGCTGGTAGCGATGGAGTTGTCCTCCCTAGGGGCGCTAATACAGGTCTAAGAGGCTGATTGCTAACGCTGGGGACATTTTGGGCAATTTGGGGTTGAGTTGGGTTTATTGTGCCGCTCAAGTCTAAATTACCGCTAATGCGATTGCCCTCTAGTTGATTGCCAAAAGCTACCAATAGTTGTTTTGAAGCGCTGCTATTAATATCAAAACGTCCGTTTTGACGAAATACATTTTTTCCTGGCTCGGCTTTTGTGCCTAAATCTGGCTGGCTAGTAGAAATTGCCACTAACCCATCTTCGGTATTTCCTTCAATAATATTACCGCGCAATACCGGGTTTGCATTTGCTTGGGTAATAATTCCAGAGCGATTTTGAATTATGCGATTATTTGTAATGATTGGCGCTGCTTTTTGGGCAATATTAATGCCAAATCCAGTTTTTTCAAAAACATTTTCCTGAATTTCTGGCGCTGATGTCCCATAAATTGTCATCCCATTAGCGCCATTAAGGTAAAAATAATTGTTGCGAATTTTGGGCGCACTATTACCAGTAACAGAAATGCCATCGTGTTTACTGCCCGTAAAAGTATTGTCGCTTACCATAGGGCTACTCGATTCAATCCACAACCCATAACCGCGCGGATTGTTGTTTGTAATTGTCACTCCCGAAACGGCGGCATTATTTGCCCCCAACAT
>QQTW01000029.1_pt1 | contig 119478 bp, 117 predicted proteins | sample 1904831 | NCBI WGS metagenome assembly QQTW01 (sample SAMN09435610, study PRJNA476489) | Subsurface metagenome, whole genome shotgun sequencing project. | reverse complement strand
GTGCGGATGTGGCGCTGCGGCCGGCGGTGCCGGATGTGCAGGAGCGCCGGGCGCCGGGTGCGGCTTCGGCTTTCCGTCTGGTCCGAGTTCTTCCTTCTGCTGCGCCTGTGCGACGACCAGCGGCGAATTTTGTGCGTGCGACGCTGAGGTGGCGAACTGCATCACCGTCAGCGCAGTCGTGGCAAGCAGCACGAGACGAAGCTTTGTCATGATCTTGGAGTCCCCGGCGGAAAGTCTGGGCAGGAAGGAAAGTCAGAACCGAACAATTCGGCAGGACGATGAATTGCCAGCCGTTAGGCCGGATTGTGGCGAGTGCCGAATCATCGGCGAAGTTTATTTCGACATTATAACGGGTTGCATGTGGCTTTGTTCACTAGACATTCAGAAGAAACGCTTCGACACACTCGCAATCGATGTGGAACTGAGGCGCGCGCGTGATCGATCGCCGGGCGGGTCGATCTGTCGCAGGTCGCATGCAGGATGGTCCGGACGGCCCGCGCGCTGTTGATTCGGCGTTGCCCGGCCAATTCGTCCGGCCGCTATTCGGGCGTGTGGCAGACCGCCTCGATGTTGTGGCCGTCGGGATCGAGCACGAAGGCCCCGTAATAGGTCGGGTGATAATGCGCGCGAATGCCCGGCGCGCCGTTGTCGCGGCCGCCGGCCGCCATCGCGGTCTTGTAAAAGGCGTCGACGGTGGCGCGGTCCTTGGCGGTGATGGCGATATGCACCGGCTTGTTCATCGCGCCTTCGCCGCCGATCCAGAAATCCGGCTTGCCGTTGGCGCCGAAGCCTGCCGTCGGCGCGTGCCCGGTTACTTCCGCGGGCACTTCCATGATCAGGCCGTAATCAAGCGGCGCCAGCGCCGCCTGGTAGAACGCCTTCGCGCGTTCGTAGTCAGAGACCGAAAAGCCGATATGGTCGATCATCGCGAGCCTCCCTTGTTGCGGCGAATCTCTGTCCGCGTTTTCGTTTCACCCTTCCTTGAAAAGTGGAAGTGAAGATGTGGCCCGGATGAAGTGAAGCGCAATCCGGGGGCTGCTCTAGCCGCCGATGGTCTCTCCCACGACCGAAGCCGGTGGCTATGGGTTTGCCAGGACGACAGCGAATGTGTGGCACGCGCACGCGATTCACTTCACCCCGCCGGCGCCTGATCCCGCCGTAGCCGGCGCGAGCGCGCGGCCTTGTGTAGCACGCGTGCCAGTTGCTCGGCCGAATAGGGCTTCTGCAGCAGCTCGAAGCCGCCGCTGCCCTGCTGCGACAACACCTGGCTGTAGCCGGAGGCGAGCACGATCGGCAGATCGAGCCGCTGCCGGCGAATCTCCTCCGCAAGTTCGATGCCGCTCATGCCCGGCATCACGACATCGGTGAACACGAGGTCGAACCTGCCGGGGTCGACGGCCAGCTCTTCCAGCGCGTGGGTGGCGTTCTCCACCAAAACACAGGTGCAACCGAGCTGGGTCAGCGTGTCGGCGGCGAACTTTCCGACCTCGGCGTTGTCCTCGACGATCAGGACCGACGCATTGGTCGGATCGACCGGAGGCGCATCCTCGGTGAGCGGCGATTGCGCGTTGTGCCTGCCGACCACGCGCGGCAGATACAGCGTGAATGTCGAGCCCTTGCCGATCTCGCTGCTGACGGTGACCTCGCCGCCGGATTGCTTGGCGAAGCCGAACACCTGCGACAGGCCGAGACCGGTGCCGTGACCGACCTCCTTGGTGGTGTAAAACGGCTCGAAGATCCGGCCGAACAGCTCCTGCGGAATTCCGACGCCGGTATCGGCCACCGACACCGCGACATAGCCGTGCGGACTCGGCGGCATGCTCGTCCCGGGCGGCAGATCGTCCACGGCGCGGACCGCGATCGTGAGCCGGCCGACGCCATCCATCGCGTCGCGCGCATTCACCGCCATATTGATGATGGCGGTCTCGAACTGGCCGGCATCGGCGTTGACGAGGCAGGTCTTATCGGGCACCTGCGCCGTGATCTCGATGCGCGAACCGATCAGGGTGGCGATCATCTCGCTCAGGGTGCGGACGTTCTGGCAGGCGTCGAACACTTCGGGCTTGAGGGTCTGCCGGCGCGCGAACGCCAGCAGCTGGTTGGTCAGCTTGGCGGCGCGGTTCACCGTGTTGGAGATCGCATCGATGTAGCGCTGCCGTCGCGGCTCCGGCAGGTCCGGCCGCCGCAACATGTCGACCGATGCGCGGATCACGGTGAGCAGATTGTTGAAGTCGTGCGCGACGCCGCCGGTGAGTTGCCCGAGCGCTTCGAGCCGCTGGCCGTGCCGCAGCGCATCCTCGGCCTCGATCCGCCGGTTGGCCTCCTCCTCCAGCCGCTCGGTTCGCTGGTAGGCCAGCGCCAGCAGGCCGAACAGCAGCGCGGTGGCCGGGATGCCGAAGATCAGGTGCTGGGCCATGGTGTTGATCCAGCGCGCCCGGATCGCCGAGGTTTCGAGACCGGCGCTGACATAGATCGGGTATTCGGACAGCCGCTCATAGCGCATGCGCCGCTCGATACCGTCGACGGGGGAGCGGATCGTCATGGTGCCGGCCAGCGGATTGGCGGCCATCTGCTGTCCGAGCGGCCCGCTCGGCTCGAATCTGACGTCGTGGTCGACGACGGGGAAATGCGCCAGCACCGCGCCATCGGTCCGGATCAGAGCCAGGAAGCTGCCGGGCTCCCGGCCGATCCGCGCATAGAAGTTCTCGAAATACTCCGGAAGCACCGAAGCCTGGATCACGCCGGCAAAGCTGCCATCCGCGTTGCTGCGGCGCCGGCCGACGCTGAAGAACCGCGCGCCCTGATAGGGCGGCCGCGGGGTCAGCACCTCGCCGATAAAGGTGCCGATGTCGCGCTCGGCATGGATCCGGAAGTAGTCCCGATCCGAGAAATCGACGTCGGGGGCCGGCTCGACCAGGCTGTTGACCAGGGCATGGCCGCTGGCATCGAACACCCAGATCGATTTCACCTGGGGAAGCGTATCGGCGACCTGGCGCAGCCGCTCGTGCAGGCTCTTCTCGCGCGCGGCGATGTCGGCGTCGCTCATCCCGCGGACGACCTCGGTGATCTCGCCCAGGCTGCGGTCGATGGTCTCGAACACCTTGAGCGCGTGTTCATGGGTGACGTCGAGGGTCCGCTGGATTTCCTGGTCGGCGGCGTCGCTGTTTGAAACCCGGGACATCGCCGAAGCGAACAGGAACAGCGCCAGCGGAAGGGCCAGCGAGGCGGCCATCATCCATCGCAGCAGTATCAGCGAATTGCGTTGTGCGGTCGGCACGGGCGCTCCGGCTCCTTGCGGAGCTTAACGCAAACCATTGTGCCGGAGGAAGCAAATCCCCGCCCCGGAGGCTCATCCAACGTCCGCGGGCAGCGAAAGGCGGTTAGGGGCGATCGGCCGGCCGCCGGTTGATATTCGGGCCCGGCGCGGACGGCGATCCCGCCCGCGTGGGAGCCGAATGTCCGTTGGCCCGCGTGCCGGCCCCGAGGCCGCCGCCCGGAGGGATCACGACCTCGTTAGCTGGAGCGCGGCGGTCAAGCGGAAATCCGGCCGGGATGACGATCGCAGGGGCTGTTTTTAGGAGTTCTAAAACCTCTCACGGGCAAATGCTTGACCCTGCGACTACCTGCTGAAAAACAGGCCGCATGACAGGCGATCCAGGCACTTCCCAGGTTAATGTTCAGGACACCCGGCTCGGACATGCGGATCGCGGTTTTGTCGGAAAGATCATCAGGCTCGATGCGCTCGTGACGGGTTCATCGCTCTCTCCGCAGGAGCTGGAGCAGCGCCTGGTGGAGATGGGATTTGTCGAGGGCGCGCGCGTGGAAATCCTGCATGAGGGCACGATCCGGCGGGATCCGATCGCGGTACGCGTCGACAACATCACGATCGCGCTGCGCCGGAGCGAAGCCATGGCTGTGATCGTCGAATGACCACTGCATCCCTGCGACTGGCGCTGGTCGGTGCGCCGAACACCGGCAAGACCTCGCTGTTCAACCGGCTGACCGGCAGCACCCAGAAAGTCGCCAATTATCCCGGCGTCACGGTCGAGCGCAAATCCGGCGGCTTCGTCACGCCGGAGGGCCGCAGCGTGACGGTGCTCGACTTGCCCGGCACCTATTCGCTGCGCGGCCGCAGCCCGGACGAAGAGATCACCCGCGACATCGTGCTCGGTCGTTTCGACGGCGAGGCGGTGCCCGATCTCGTGCTCTGCGTCGCGGACGCCACCAATCTGCGGCTGACCTTGCGCCTGGTGCTCGAATTGAAGCGTGTCGGCCGGCCGATGATGCTCGTGCTCAACATGATCGACATTGCGAAGCGCCGCGGCGTGACGATCGATCTCGATCGCATGTCGCAGGAGCTCGGCCTGCCGATCGTGACCGCCGTCGCGGTCCGCAAGGGCGGCGTCGACGAGCTCCTGAAGCGGACCGACGAATTCCTGGCAACGTCGCACCAGGCCGCGGCCAGCGAATGGACGACGCCGACGATCGCCGATCTCAAGGCCGCCCAGCGCGAGGCCGACCGCATCATTGCCGCGGCGGTGACGCTGCCGACCAAGCCCGACACGCTGACCAACCGGATCGATTCGGTCGTGCTGCATCCGGTCTGGGGTCTCGTGATCCTGGCCGTGATCCTGTTCGTGATGTTCCAGGCGGTGTTCACCTGGGCGCAGCCGGCGATGGAGCTGCTGTCGGACGGCTTTGCCGCGCTCGGGCAACTGATCCACGACCTGCTGCCCGCGAGCTGGGGCCTGTTGCAGAGCTTCCTGCAGAACGGCCTGATCTCGGGCGTCGGCAGCGTCATCGTGTTCCTGCCGCAGATCATCATCATCTTCCTGTTCATCCTGCTGCTGGAAGATTTCGGCTATATGGCGCGCGCCGCGTTCCTGATGGACCGCATCATGGGCGGCGCCGGGCTGCATGGCCGGGCCTTCATTCCGCTGCTGTCGAGCTTCGCCTGCGCCATTCCCGGCATCATGGCGACGCGGGTGATCGACAACCGCCGCGACCGCCTGACCACGATCCTGATCGCGCCGCTGATGACCTGTTCGGCGCGAATTCCGGTCTACACGCTGATCATCTCGGCCTTCGTTCCGGCGACCACGCTCTGGGGGTTCGTCAATCTGCAGGGGCTCGTGATGTTCGGCCTCTATGCCGCCGGCATCACCAGCGCGCTGACGGTCTCGGCGGTCGCGAAATTCTTCCTGTGGCGCGACCATGCGCCGGCGCCGTTCATGCTGGAGTTGCCCGACTACAAGATGCCGCGGCTGCGCAGCATCGCGATCGGCGTGTTCAACCGCGCCAAGATGTTCCTGTATCGCGCCGGCACCACGATCCTCTCGATGATGGTGCTGATCTGGTTCCTGGCCTCGTTCCCGCAGGCGCCCACCGGCGCCGAGGGGCCGGCGATCAACTACAGCTTCGCCGCGATGATCGGTCATGCGCTCGAGCCGCTGCTGCGGCCGATCGGCTTCAACTGGCAGATCGCGGTGGCGCTGATCCCGGGCATGGCGGCGCGCGAGGTCGCGGTCGCCGCGCTCGGCACCGTCTATTCGATCGAGGGCGGCAAGGAAGCCGCCGACCAGATCGGCCAGGTGCTGGCGCAGAAATGGACGTTGGCGACCGCGCTGTCGCTGCTGGTCTGGTACATCTTCGCCCCGCAATGCGCCTCGACATTGGCGGTAATCCGCCGCGAGACCGGCGGCGCGAAGTGGATGGTGGTGACGTTCATCTACATGCTCACGCTGGCCTATGCCGCGAGCTTCCTGACCTTCAACCTGGCGCAGGCGCTCGGCCTTCATTGAAGGGGCCGTTGCGGCAGCGATGCGTGCAACAGGCCGAGCGACGAAGTAGAGTTCATCCGGGGGCGCCTCACGCGCGTCCACGGGTTCCCTGCGAGATCACGCAATGTCGACCTACGGCCTGGAGCGGCTCTTTTCGCCTCGAAGCATCGCGGTGGTCGGCGGCAGCCCGCGGCCGTCGTCGCTCGGAGCGGCGGTGCTGCGAAACATCAAAGCGAGCGGCTTTGCCGGCAAGGTCGGCGTCGTCAACCGGCAGTATGCCGATGTCGACGGCGTGCCGACCGTTCCGGACCTGAAATCGCTGCCATTCGTTCCGGATCTTGTCGTTATCAGCGCGCCGGCGGCGGCGGTTCCGGAGATCGTGGCGGAGGCGGGCTTGGCCGGCGTTGCCGGCGCGGCGATCCTGTCGGCTGGTCTCGGCTACGGCGCGGGTTCGCTTGCGGAGATCGCGGGGCAGACCGCGCGGCGGCACGGCATGCGCCTGTTCGGGCCGAACTGCCTCGGCGTCATGGTGCCGCGCGCCAAGCTCAATGCGAGTTTCGCCTCGCACCAGCCGTCCGACGGACATGTCGCGTTGATCTCGCAGTCCGGCGCGGTCGCATCGGCGATGATCGAGTGGGCGGCGGAGCGGCGGCTCGGCTTCTCCGGCATTGCCTCGATCGGCGACCAGCTCGACGTCGACGTCGCCGACCTCTTGGATTATTTCGCGCTCGACGACCACACCAGCGCGATCCTGATCTACCTCGAGGCGGTCAAGGATGCGCGCAAGTTCATGTCGGCGGCGCGCGCCGCGGCGCGGCTGAAGCCGGTCATCATCGTCAAGTCCGGCCGGATGGCGCAGGGTGCAATCGCCGCTGCGACCCATACCGGGGCGCTGGCCGGCTCCGACGCGGTCTATGACGCCGCGTTCCGCCGCGCCGGCATGCTGCGCGTCTACGACCTCCGCCAGTTGTTCGATTGCGCCAAGCTGCTCGGCCGCGGCTTCGTGCCGCGCGGCAACCGGCTGGCGATCCTGACCAATGGCGGCGGGCTCGGCATCCTCGCGACCGACCGGCTGGCCGAGCTCGGCGGCGTTCCCGCGACCTTGACGGCGGAGACCATCGAGCGGCTCGACAGGATGCTGCCGTCGGGCTGGTCATGCGCCAATCCCGTCGACATCGCCGGCGATGCCGATGCCGCCCGCTACGTGGTGGCGCTCAACGCGCTGCTCGATGACGCCAATTGCGATGCGGTGCTGGTCGCGAACGTGGAAACCGCGGTGGCGCCGGCCGAGGGCATCGCCGAGGCGGTGGCGCAATGCGTGCGTGAGCGCAGGTCGAAGCGCAGCGCGGTCGCCGCCCTGGTGCTCGCGGCATGGGTCGGCGCCGACGAGCGCACCGGCGCGATCTTCGAGGCGGCGCGGATTCCACATTTCCCGACCGAGGACGATGCGGTGCGCGCCTTCATGTATCTGGTGCGCTATCGCGAGGCCTCCACCGCGCTCGCCGCGACCCCGCCGGGCGTCGCGTCGGTGTTCACGCCGGAGACGGCGGCGGCACGGCACGTGGTCGTGAACGCGTTGTCCGAGGGACGGGCATGGCTCGACCCGGCCGAGATCGTCGCCCTGTTCGAGGCCTATCGCATTCCGATCGTAACGACGCTCGTCGCCGACAGTGCCGAGGACGCTGCCGAGAAGGCGGCGCCGTTCCTGGCCGAGGGGCATGCGATCGTGGTCAGGGTGTTCTCGCGTGACATCAGGCACGCATCCGATGTCGGCGGCGTGATTCTCGATTTGCGGACCAAAGACAGCGTCATCGAGGCCGCCAGGACGGTCATGGACCGCGCACGAAGCGCACGGCCGGACGCCATCCTGCGAGGTGTGACGATCCAGCCGATGATCGTGCGGCGCGCGGCGCGCGAACTGATCCTCGGTATCGCCGACGATCCGACCTTCGGTCCGGTGATCGTGTTCGGCCGCGGCGGTCCCGCGGTCGAGGTGATCAACGACAAGGCGCTGGCGCTGCCGCCGCTCGACATGAATCTCGCCCGTGAGCTGGTCGGACGGACCCGCGTCTCGCGGCTGCTCGGCGGCTATGGCGATATCCCGGCGGTCCCGGCCGATGTGGTACCGCTCACTTTGGTCAAGCTCGCGCAGATGGCCGCCGACATTCCCGAGGTCGCCGGGCTCGATATCAATCCGATGCTGGCGGACGAGACCGGCGTGCTCGCGCTCGATGCGCGGGTCGCGATCCGCAAGCCCACGCGGCTGTTCGCCGGCCACACGCGGCTCGCGGTCAGGCCCTATCCGTCGCAATGGGAGGGCGAGCTCGCGTTACGTGACGGCTCGCGCGTCACCGTGCGCCCGATGCGGCCGGAGGACGAGCCGATGGTCGATGGCTTCTTCAAGCGCGTGAGTGCCGAGGACCTCAGGCTGCGCTTCTTCCATGCGATGAAGGAATTCTCGCACGCCTTCATCGCGCGGCTCACCCAGCTCGACTATGCGCGCGCGATGGCATTCGTGGCGCTCGATCCAACCACCGGCGAGATGATGGGCGCGGTCCGGCTGCATTCGGACTCGCTGTACGAGAACGCCGAATACGCGATCCTGCTGCAGTCCGATCTCAAGGGCAAAGGGCTCGGCTGGGCGCTGATGCAGCTCCTGATCCACTATGCGCGGTCGGAAGGGTTGAAGCGCCTGTCCGGCCAGGTGCTGACCGAGAACACCACGATGATCGGGATGTGCCGCGATCTCGGCTTCACCGTGGCGATGGATCCGGAGGATCACAGCATCGTCGACGTCGTGCTCGACCTCCGCAAGCCGGGCATCGATGCGGTCGGCGCCGATATCCTGATCCGGCCGGGGGCGGCTGGTGGTTGAACCTGCCGCCGCTCAGTCGATGAATGATGCAAGTTCCTCGGGGGTCCCGGAGGGAAACGCTTCCTTGAGACAATCGAGAAAGGCGGCTACGCGCGCGCTGAGCAATCTCCGCGACGGATAGAGCGCCCAGAGAACGATGTCGGGTCCGTCGACATCGCCCCAATGGACGAGCTTGCCGGCTGCCAGATCGCGGCTCACAAGCGAAATGGGAAGTCGCGCGGCCCCGACGCCTGCGCGAACCGCGTCGCGGATCATGATGAGCGAGGACAGGCGCAGCACCGGATCGGTCTTGATCCGATCGGTCCGGCCCTGCGCCGTCATGTCCCAGTCGGAGCCTTGATCGCTCGCGCCACGCACCACGGTCGGTGCGGCATTATCGCCCTTCGGACGAGGCAGGGTCGGGTTCGCCACCACCACAAGTCGGTCGCGCATCAGGACCCGACCGACCAGCGTCTCGTCAGGATCCGGGTTGACCCTGATCACCAGGTCGTAGCCTTCCTCGATCATGTCAACCGAACGGTCCTCGGTCGTGACCTCGAGCCGGACCTCCGGATATTTCAGCGCGAATGCGGCGGCGAGTTTCCCCATCGCGGTCTGCGAGAACAGGAGAGGCGCGCTGATCCGCAGTCTGCCACGCGGCTTGTCGGCTCCGGATGAGATCGCAGCGGCCGTCTCGTCGAGCTCCGCGAGCAGCGCGCCGGTCCGTTCGTAAAGCGCACGTCCCTCCTGGGTGAGTTTCAGCGTGCGGGCGCCGCGCTCGAACAGGCGCAAGTCGAGGCCGCTCTCCAGCTCGGAAACCCGGCGGGAGAGCGTGGCCTTAGGGCGGCCGGACGCCCGGGCGGCGCGGCCGAACCCGCCATGGCGGGCGACCAGGTTGAAATCGGCGAGGGCAAGTAGATCCATATGTTCCACCAATGGGACACGCTGTCTAAATATAACATCTATCGATCCATCAGTGGATCACTAGTTTCGGGATGTCTACCAACCATCCCAAAACGGAGTGATCCCAATGACCATCCTCGTTACCGGTGCCACCGGCACCGTCGGCCGCAACGTCGTCGAACAGCTCGTCAAGCGCGGCGCCGAGGTCCGCGCCCTCGTCCGTGATCCGGCGAAGGTCGACTTCCCGGCAGGCGTGACCGCCGTGAAGGGCGATCTGCTGGATGTCGATTCGCTGCGCAGCGCATTCTCCGGTGTCTCGACCCTGTTCCTGCTCAACGCCGTGGTGCCCGACGAATTCACCCAGGCGCTGATCGCGCTCAACCTGGCGCGCGAGGCTGGCGTCGAACGGCTGGTCTATCTCTCGGTGATCCACAGCGACGTCTACGTGAACGTGCCGCACTTCGCCGGCAAGTTCGGCGTCGAGCGGATGATCGAGGCGATGGGCTTTGCGGCCACCATCCTGCGTCCCGCCTACTTCATGAACAACGAGCACACGATCAAGGACGTGGTGGCTGGCTACGGCATCTATCCGATGCCGATCGGCGACAAGGGTCTCGCCATGATCGACGCGCGCGACATCGGCGAGATCGCCGCCATCGAACTCGTCCGCCGCGAAACCTCCGCGACGCCGCTGCCGCTGGTCCGGATCAATCTGGTCGGTCCGGATACGCTGACCGGCGCCAAGGCCGCTGCCGTCTGGTCGGAGGTGTTGGGCCGCACGATCGCCTATCCCGGTGCCGACACCGCCGGCTTCGAGAAGAACCTCCGGCAGTTCATGCCGAGCTGGATGGCATTCGACATGCGGCTGATGGGCGAGCGCTTCCTCACCGACGGAATGCTCCCCGGTGCCGGCGACGTCGAGCGCCTGACCACCTTGCTCGGCCGTCCGCTGCGCACCTACCGCGACTTCGTCGCCGAGATCACGGCCGCTGCCTGAGCGCAGCGGTCCCACCCGAACCCGCAGACCACGGAATACGACCATGATCTACTCGACCGCCACCGTCCCGGTGAATCCGGAAGGCGAAAGACCGCTGACCCGCGCGCAAGCCTGGAAGGGTCTCGTTCTCAAGGCCCGCGATGCCAGGCAGTTCCTGCCGCCGAATCTCTGCACCCGCTGCGAAGTCGTGGAGGAGAGCGCGACGCACATCGTGCGCGAAGCCGCCATCGCAGGCGACGATCTCCGCGAGATCATTACCTTCGAGCCGGAGAACAAAGTGACCTTCTTCCAGGCCATTGGTCCGCGCGAAGGTGCCATCGTCAACGAACTCTTCGTCGACGATGCCGGTGCGCTGCAATTGAAGTTCTATTGCTACACCGGCTTGCGCGGCAAGCAGCCGAATGGCTCCGAAGAGCAGGCCGAGCAGAGGCAGTTCGACAGCGACAAGGGCTACAAGGCGGCACTGCTGTCCACGCTGAAGCGCATCCGCGAACTGCTCGCGGAGGACAAGCTCTGAACATCACCGGAAACAGCAACGATGGGACGGTCTCCTGACGAGGCCTCCCGCTTCATTCAAGGAGACTCTCATGAGCAATTCTCAAGGCAGCGCCACCCGACCGGCAGCGGCGCGGATACTGGTTCTCGGCGGGACCGGCGGCACGGGCCGCGCGATCGTCGCGCAAGCCCTGGCGCGCGGACACGACGTCACCGTCCTTGCTCGCTCGCCCGAGAAGGCGGGCAATCTTGAAGGCGTCAAAATCGTCGCCGGCGATGCCCGCGACGAGCGAGCCCTGCGTCAGGCCCTGAAAGGCCAGGACGCCGTGATCAGCGCGCTCGGTACTCCGGCGAGTCCGTTCCGCGAAGTCACGTTGCTCTCGACCGCGACGCGCGCGCTCGTCGCCGCGATGAAGGCCGAACGGGTCTCGCGACTCGTCTGCATCACCGGCATGGGCGCCGGCGACAGCAGGGGACATGGCGGATTCGTGTTCGACAACGTCATCTACCCGCTGCTGCTCCGCAAGGTGTACGCGAACAAGAATCGCCAGGAGGCGATCGTCAGGGATAGCGGCCTGGACTGGGTGCTGGTCCGTCCGTCCGTTCTCAGCAACAAGCCGGGCGGACAGCCGGTGCGCGCGCTCACGGACCTATCCGGCTTCCATGGCGGAACGATCGCCCGCACCGACGTCGCGAGCTTCGTCCTCGATCAGGTCGGCAACGATGCGTGGCTGCATCGTGCTCCGTTGATCACGTGGTGAGGTCGGCTGCCGCGCGAGGCAAATGCGGCCGCAGCTTCCGCTGCGGCCGGGCGCCGGCAATCAGATCTGGCGTTCGACCATCTTGAACTTGAGCTCGGCGATCGCTTCGGAGGGATTGAGGCCCTTCGGGCAGGGTGGAACCAAAACGACCGAACGAGATTGTAACGGGATCGAATGTCTTCCCCACATCACGCCTCAAGGCCTATCGATGTCCAACAAACGGTCCGGGACTCCTGTTGCAAAAGTCGATTCCTGGGACCGTCTTGGAGAGGGTTGTCGCAACGCTTAGCGGTCCAAGGGTTTCCGCCGGAAGGCGACACGGGGTGAGCTTGCGGGCATGCTTGGTTCGCTGTGAAGCGTCGTGATTGTCGGTCCGTCGTTCAACCATACTGTCGAGAACGGATCTTGACGCATACGATCGATCGTTCGCAGCTTCAGAAAATCATTGCCGGCCTGAGTGAAGGCGTGATCCTTATCGAGCCGGACCAGACCATTACCTGGGCGAACGAATCCGCCCTGAAGATGCATGGTGTGGAAGAGCTCGCCCAGCTCGGGACGTCCGTCGACGAGTACCGCAAGAACTTCGTGCTGCGGTACCGCAACAATCACCTGCTTGGCAAACGCAAATATCCTGCCGAACGGGTTGTCGCAGGAGAGACATTTGTCGATGTTGTCGTCGCCGTCGCCCCTCGGGCCAGCAACGATACGGAGTGGGTGCATCAGATACGAAGTCTCGTCATTACTGACACCAAGGGAAACCCCGATTGCCTGGTGCTGGTGATCGCCGATGTGACCGAGCGCTATGCCGCAGAGGCCCGCTTCGAGCGTACCTTCAACGCCAATCCTGCCCCGGCCTTCATCTGTCGGCTGGCGGACCAAATCCTCGTCAAGGTCAACCAGGGTTTCCTGGATATGTTGGGGTATGCGCGCGACGACGTTTTCGGCCGCTCGCTCGCGGAGGTCGGCCTACTGAACGGGGTCGAGAAAGCCGAGACGATTCAGGAGCGCCTCGCCGAGGGCAGGACGATTCCACAAACGGAGGTGCAGCTTCCGCTGCGCTCGGGTGGATCGAAACTCGTGATTCTGGCCGGCCAGCCAATCGAAATCGGCGACGACGCTTGTATGCTCTTTACGTTCGCCGACCTGGATGCGCGTGCCAAGGCCGAGTCCGCGTTGCGCCAGAGTGAAGAGCGGTTTGCCAAGTCGTTTCAGCTCTCCCCGGTGCCGACGGCGCTGCTGAGGATGGATGGCCATACGTTCCTCATGGTCAACGAAGCATTTGTCGCTCAGTTCGGGCACACCAGCGCCGAACTGATTGGTCGAAGCCTCGGTGAAATGCGGCTTTGGGCACGGCCAGAAGCTCAAAGTCAGTTCGAACGTGAGATTGAGCAATCCGGTCACGTTTCCAAGTTGGAGGCCTGTCTTGCCAGCAAGAACGGCAACGAACTCGATTGTGTCGTCTCTGCCGAGACTGTGACAATAGGCGACCAGATCTGCGCACTCGCCACGTTTCTGGATATCACGGACCGGAAGCGCTCCGAGCGCGAGCTTGTGCAGGCGATCGAGGCCGTCATGACCGATGCCTCATGGCTTAGCAAGGGCATTCTGGAGAAGCTCGCTGCTTTCCGTCGGCCAGGCAGATCGGAAGATTCTAAGCCGGCGGAGCAGCTGTCGGCGCGCGAACGCGAGGTGCTGGTGCTGATCTCCCAAGGCCTCAGCGACGCTGCGATTGGCAAGCGGCTTCGGCGTTCGCCCAATACGGTGCGCAATCACGTGGCGTCGCTCTATCGAAAGCTCGGCGTTCACCGTCGGACTGACGCCGTGATCTGGGGACGCGAGAACGGCTACATCGCCAGAAAATAGAGATGCTAGTACGGATTCACCACCGAACTGGTGCAATCAGTTCATTGTGCTTGAAGCCGTGTTCCCCACCTACTCCGCGATGAACGAGTTCACTCGCGACAACTCAACGGAGAAGGCTTCATTATGGACAAGAATCGCATCAAAGGCACCGCCGAACAGATCAAGGGTTCCATCAAGGAAGCGGTCGGCAAGGTGACCGGCAACGACAAGCTGACGGTCGAAGGTAAGGCCGAGCAACTGGCCGGCAAAGCGCAGGCTCAGGTCGGCAAGGCAAAGGATGCTGCCCGCGATTTGCTCAAGAAGTGAAGAGCCCGCGTTGCCTGTGCTCGTCGTGGTGTTCCAGCAATTCAGGTTAGACAACAGGAGTGATGACGATGGATACGGACCGCATCAAGGGAGCAGCGAAGGAGTTCGGTGGGAAACTGGAAGAAGCCGCCGGACATGTAACCGGCAATCAGGATATCCGCGCGGAAGGCGTTGCGCGTCAGATCGAGGGCAAGGGACAGAACCTTTACGGCCAGGCCAAGGACGGTTTGCGCGATGCCGGTGATCTCGCAGGCCAGATGTACGACGAAGGTCGTCGCTATGCGCGGCGCGGCTCTCGGGATGTTGGCGAGGCTGTCGGAAGTTATCCATTGGCGTCGGTACTGATTGCGGGCACGGTGGGCTTTCTCGCCGGCATTCTGATCAGCCGTCGCTGACCGGGGGGTATCATGACGATATATTATGACGGCGGCCCGGCCCGGGCGGTCGACTCAAACGCTCGCCTGGCTTGGGCTTCGTCCACGATCTCCTGGGGCGCTGTCCTGGCAGGCGTCGCGGCCGCTCTGGTTACGCAACTCACGCTTTCGGTTCTGGGAGTCGGGATCGGGCTTGCCAGTCTCACCTCAGCTTCGACCGGTGGAGCTGATGCCGGTTCGCTGTCACTCGCAGCGGCGATCTGGTGGATCGGTTCTGGGTTGCTGGCATCCTGCGCGGGTGGCTACATCGCGGGCCGCATGTGCAGCAGCGCGATGGCCGCAAAGGCAGGCTATCATGGTCTGATTTCATGGGCCGCTGCGACACTCGTGATGATCTGCCTGCTTAGCTCCGCGATCGGGGGCCTGCTCGGTGGTGTATTTGGCGCAATGAACAATGTGCTCGGCGGTACCGCGCACATGGTCGGTGGTGCCATGCAAACCGCGAGTGCCTCGGTGCCGAATTCAGTTGATAGCTTGTTTCCGGACATCGAGCGACAGATCCGGGCATCGACCGGTGGTCAGGATCCGGCCCAGCTTCGCGACACCGCGGTGAACGCCGTGCGTGCCGCTCTGATCGGTGACAAGGCCCAGCAGGAGCAGGCGGTCGAGCAGGCCGCGCAGGCTCTGGCGCAGGCGCAGGGTATCTCGTCCGACGAGGCCAAGGCGAAGGTGCAGGACTATCAGCGCAAATATGAGCAGTCTGTTGCAGACGCCAAAGCCAAGGCCGCACAAGCAGCCGAAACTGCCGCCCGGGTCGCTTCGCGCGGTGCGCTAGTTGCATTCTTTGCACTTGTGCTCGGCGCACTCGCCGCCGCGCTTGCCGGCCGCTTCGGTGGCGCACGATCGCGAAACGATACCTCTGATGCATGGGCAAAGCGGTGACACCGCTTGCGCACTGCCGCAGCGGACAAACCGACCGTCCGTGGACGATGATCGTTCGCGGCTAATTTGGAGAGAACAGACATTATGGGTATCATCTGGACCATCATCATCGGCTTCATTGCCGGCTTGATCGCCAAATTCATCATGCCGGGTCCCAACGAGCCGAGCGGCTTCATCATGACCACGATCCTCGGCATCGTCGGCGCGGTGGTCGCAAACTATCTGGGTCAGGCGCTCGGCTGGTACGGCCCCGGCCAGGGAGCAGGTCTGATCGGCTCGGTCGTCGGCGCTATCATCGTCCTGTTCTTTTGGGGCATGATCTCGAGCCGCCGCGCCTATTGATCTCGGGTGCGCCCTCAGGTCTCGAGCAATCGACGGCCTGAGGGCGCTCAGCGGCTTGCTGGCCAAGGGTTACCGCACGGCCCAGTCTTATGCCTGCGGCCGCTTTGCGACGGGACGTCTGAAACTAGCCCTTGACGTCAACACGGCGCGCCTTTTGGTGGCAAAAGCCTCGTTCTCGGTTTTGCCATCAATCCAGATTTTGCGCCGACGAGGCATGTCAGTGTTTCTCTCGCCCATCACGGAGTCGCAGCGGCTCGAAGCGCTCGACGGCTACGACATCCTCGACACCTCGCCGGAGGTCGGGTTCGATGATGCCGTCTTGCTGGCTCGCCAGATATGCAACACTCCCATCGCCTTGGTGAGCCTGGTCGCTTCGAAGCGACAATGGTTCAAGGCAGCGGCAGGGCTCGATCTCCGCGAGACGCCAATCGAGCAATCGGTGTGTGCTCATGCGTTGCGGCAGGCGGATACGTTGATCATTCCAGACCTGTCCCTGGATCCTCGCACTCGGACCAATACCTTGGTCACCGGCGCGCCGTTTATTCGCTTCTATGCCGGAGCTCTGCTGAAGACCCGGTCGGGGATCGCGATCGGCACGCTTTGCGTTATCGACACCGTGCCTCGTCCAGGGGGGCTGACGGAGCAGCAGACATTCTCTCTCGAAGCCCTCGCTCGGCAAGTCATGACGCAGCTCGAGTATCGGCGTACGATGATCAAGGCAGAACATGCCGCTCTCGAAGAGCGTGATGCGGCGGCGGCCTCGACTGCGCGTGCGCTGGAGAGCGAACGGTTAGCTGCTCTGTTGAGGGCCAGCGAGACGCGATTGCGCATGGCTCAGGCGGCCGGGCGAATTGGAAGTTTTGAGCTTGATATCGCGACCGACCGGCTCACGGTGACGGATCAGTTTTGCCTTATCTTTGGATTGCCGATCATGCCTACCGTGAATGCGCCGGACATCGAGCGTCTGATCCATCCCGGCGACGAGCATCTGATCTCCGACCGGGGCAGCCGCGAGAGCGGCGAGATGGCGTTGTACACGGAGTATCGCGTCCGCAAGCCTCAGACCGGCGACGTGGCCTGGATATCTCGCAGCGCGATGCTGGTCCGCAACGCGAATGGCGTCACCATCCGCGTGCTCGGAACAGTTTGCGACATCACCGAACGCAAGAACATCGAGGAGCGGCAAAGAATTCTCAACGACGAACTTGGCCATCGCCTCAAGAACACCTTGGCGTTGGTGCAGGCCATCGCGAGACAGACTCTCCGCAACGCATCCGACCACGAAGCAGTTGAAGCTTTCGAACGGCGGATCGATGCGCTTGGACGTGCGCATGACGTCTTGCTCCAGCATAGCTGGTCGGCTGCTGATCTACGCCAACTGGCCGCGAACGTACTGGGCTTGCACGGCGCGGCATCTCGGTTTCACCTCGATGGCCCCCGCTTGCGGCTGACGGCGAAGGCTGCGCTGTCAACGTCTCTCGTGCTCCATGAACTGGCGACCAATGCAATCAAGCATGGTGCCCTCTCGGTCTCTACCGGCTATGTGCGGCTATCATGGGAGATCGAACCGGATTGTCTCATCGTCAAATGGACCGAGCACGACGGACCGCCGGTTGTCGCGCCGACCAAGATCGGACTTGGTTCTCGCCTCATCGACATGGGCATTATCGGCGGAAGCCGCTCAAGAAAGCGCTATGAGCCGTCCGGCCTGGTGGTTGAGTTCCGTGCTCCGCTTGCGGCAATTGACGACGGTTCCTGATGCCGGCGACCGCGCCACGGGGATCAGGTGAGGCCTCGCTCGACCACCGGCGTGGTTGCTCACAAGAGAAACGGTGCGGCCCGCTGCTTCGCACGTGCCGTACGGCGGCCCGACGTCGGATATCGATGCCGACGTCGTTCAGCGCTTGAGAGCATGCTATGAAGAAGAAGCCGCCAGCGCCGGCGGCCTCAAATCAGATCTGGCGTTCGACCATCTTGAACTTGAGTTCGGCGATCGCTTCCGAGGGGTTGAGACCCTTCGGGCACGCCTTGGCGCAGTTCATGATGGTGTGGCAGCGATAGAGACGGAACGGATCCTCGAGATTGTCGAGCCGCTCGCCGGTCGCTTCGTCGCGGGAATCGGTGACCCAGCGCGTCGCCTGCAGCAGCGCGGCGGGGCCGAGGAAGCGTTCGCTGTTCCACCAGTAGCTCGGGCAGGAGGTCGAGCAGCAGGCGCACAGGATGCACTCGTAGAGACCGTCGAGCTTTTCGCGGTCCTCGTGGCTCTGCCTCCACTCCTTCTGCGGCGTCGGCGTCGTGGTCTTTAGCCACGGCTCGATCGAGGCATACTGGGCGTAGAAATTGGTGAGGTCGGGGACCAGGTCCTTGACCACCGGCTGGTGCGGCAGCGGATTGACCTTCACCGCGCCTCCGGCGCCGACATCGTGCATCGACTTGGTGCAGGCCAGCGTGTTCTGGCCGTCGATGTTCATCGCGCAGGAGCCGCAGACGCCTTCACGGCAGGAGCGGCGGAAGGTCAGCGTAGGATCGATGTGGTTCTTGATCCAGATCAGACCGTCCAGCACCATCGGGCCGCAATCATTGGTGTCGACATAATAGGTGTCGACGCTCGGATTCTTGCCGTCGTCCGGGTTCCAGCGATACACCCGGAATTCGCGGGTCTCGGTGGCGCCGGCCGGCTTCGGCCAGGTCTTGCCGCCGGAAATCTTCGAATTCTTCGGAAGTGCGAATTCAACCATGCTTGCTCGCCTTCGTTCTCAGTAGACCCGCGCCTTCGGCGGGATGTACTGCACGTCATTGGTCATCGTGTAGCTGTGCACCGGACGGTACTCGATCGCGGTCTTGCCGGCCGGATCGATCCAGGTCAGCGTGTGCTTCATCCAGTCCTTGTCGTTGCGGTCCGGGAAATCCTCGCGCGCATGCGCGCCACGGCTTTCGGTGCGGTTGGCCGCCGAATCCATCGTCACGACCGCCTGCACGATCAGATTGTCGAATTCCAGCGTTTCGATCAGGTCGGAATTCCACACCAGCGAACGGTCGGAGACCGAGATGTCGCTGACGCCGCCATAGACCTTGTGGATCAGGTTCTGGCCTTCCTGCAGCACGTCGCCGGTGCGGAACACCGCGCAATTGTTCTGCATCACATGCTGCATGCTGTCGCGCAGCTTCGCCGTCGGCGTGCCGCCGGAGGCGTGGCGGAAGTGATCGAGCCGGCCGAGTGCGCGGTCGGCCGAATCCTGCGGCAGCTCCGGCTGCTTGGCGTTCGCAGTCAGCTTGTCGGCGAGCCGCAGGGCGGCGGCGCGGCCGAACACCACGAGGTCGATCAGCGAGTTGGAGCCGAGGCGGTTGGCGCCGTGGACCGAGACGCAGGCCGCTTCGCCGATCGCCATCAGGCCCGGCACCACCGAATTGTCGTCGCCGTTGCGCTTGGTCAGCACCTCGGCGTGATAGTTCGTGGCGATGCCGCCCATGTTGTAGTGCACGGTGGGCACGATCGGGATCGGCTCGCGGGTGACGTCGACATTGGCGAAGATCTTCGCCGATTCCGAGATGCCCGGCAGCCGCTCGTGCAGCACCTTCGGATCGAGGTGGTCGAGGTGCAGGAAGATGTGATCCTTCTTCTTGCCGACGCCGCGGCCTTCGCGGATCTCGATCGTCATCGCGCGCGAGACGACGTCGCGCGAGGCGAGGTCCTTGGCCGACGGCGCGTAGCGCTCCATGAAGCGCTCGCCTTCGGAATTGACGAGATAGCCGCCTTCGCCGCGGGCGCCCTCGGTGACCAGGCAGCCCGAGCCGTAGATGCCGGTCGGATGGAACTGGACGAACTCCATGTCCTGCAACGGCAGGCCGGCGCGAAGCACCATGCCGCCGCCGTCGCCGGTGCAGGTGTGCGCCGAGGTGCAGGAAGCGTAAGCGCGGCCGTAGCCGCCGGTCGCCAGGATCGTGGTCTGGGCGCGGAAGCGATGCAGCGTGCCGTCGTCGAGCTTGAGCGCGATCACGCCGCGACAGACGCCCTGGTCGTCCATGATCAGGTCGATGGCGAAGAATTCGATGAAGAACTCGGCCGCGTGGCGCAGCGACTGGCCGTACATCGTGTGCAGCATGGCGTGGCCGGTGCGGTCGGCGGCGGCGCAGGTGCGCTGCGCCTGGCCCTTGCCGTAATCCATGGTCATGCCGCCGAACGGGCGCTGGTAGATCTTGCCGTCCTCGGTGCGCGAGAACGGAACACCCCAATGCTCGAGCTCATAGACCGCGTCGGGCGCGTTGCGCACCATGTATTCGATGGCGTCCTGGTCGCCGAGCCAGTCCGACCCCTTCACGGTGTCGTACATGTGCCAGCGCCAATCGTCCGGGTGCATGTTGCCGAGCGAGGCCGAGATGCCGCCCTGCGCCGCAACGGTGTGCGAGCGGGTCGGGAACACCTTGGTGATGCAGGCGGTGCGCAGGCCCGCTTCCGAGCAGCCGACCACGGCGCGCAGGCCCGCGCCGCCGGCGCCGACCACGACGACGTCGTAGGTGTGGTCCTGGATCGGATAGGCCTTGCCGTTGGTGGCCGGGCCGCCATTGGTGGCCTTGCCGTTTCCTTCACCGGCCATGGGTCAAACTCCCGACGACAATTTGAGGATTGCGTAGATCGAGGCCAATGCGACCGCGACGCAGAAGAAGTTGTTCGCCATCACGCTGGCGATCTTCAGCTTCTCATTGTGGATGTAGTCTTCGATCACGACCTGCATGCCGATCTTCATGTGCCAGGTGCTGGCGACGATGAAGAGCAGCAGGATGATGGCGATCGGGATCGAGCCGAGGATCTGCGCTGCGCCGGCATGGTTGCGGCCGATCAGCATGATCACCACGACGATCACGGGGACGATCAGCAGCGTCATCGCAACTGCGGTGAGGCGTTGACGCCAGAAATCGGAGGTGCCGGTATGCGCGGAGCCAAGGCCGCGGACGCGTTCCAGCGGCGTGCGCATCGAGGAAGGGCCGCTCATCGTCCACCTCCAACCGCGTAGGCAACGATCCAGACCAGCACGGTCAGCGAGATGCCGGCGACCAGCGCGCCCCAGGTGAGGGCTTCGCGCTCATTGGCCTTGAAGCCGTAGCCGAGGTCCCAGACGAAATGCCGGATGCCGCTGCACAGATGGTGCATCAGCGCCCATGTGTATCCGAACACGATCAGCTTGCCGATCGCGCTGCCGGTGAAGGCCTGAACGTTGGCGTAGGCAGTCGGGCCGGAGGCGGCGGCGATCAGCCACCAGGCGAGCAGCAGGGTGCCGAAATAGAGTGCCACACCTGTGGCACGGTGAACGATGGACAGCGCCATCGTCAGCGTCCACCGGTAGGTCTGCAAATGGGGTGAAAGCGGTCGTTCGATCCTGGCGGTCATCGGCGGGCTTTATGTTGCGAGGGACCGCGGCCGGCCCATCGGGGAACGCGGTAGAGGAGTTCTATTTACGGACTAGGATCACCCCGCGCAACGGCCAATTAGCCTTCGCTCGAACCGAAGTTCATTGTTAGACTTGCCGAATTCTGGTTGATCCGCAGCGTGGTATACTAAATGCAAGGCGAGGTGAACAAAGAAGTGAATCTCTGTTCGAACATCCTAAGGAGCCCGCTCAGCTGACCGTTGACGGGGTCCGGAAGGCGTCGATCCTGCCCCATTGTTCCGCCGGATAATCGACAAATGCCCTGATCTTAGGTGATCGAAGCCATGACGGCTGAGGCATCTGACCCGCCTGTTTCGGCGCCATTCGCGGCCGGATAAGAGGCGCTGCAAGTTTGCGCTGGCGACCGCAGGACTGCATGCGCCGAACCGCCACGTGCACGATGCCAGCGTCATACCGCACCGCACCAATCAGAGCGTCGGGGCCATTCACCCAGAGCCGACCGGATATGCGGAAGTTGCGATTCGCCCTGATGCCGTTCGACAAGGCGCCACCCGAGATTCCGCATGAGCACCCGCGTGGCGGCGCTGATACTCCTGAATCTGAAAAGCGGCTATTGCTCGCGATGGACCGTCGCGAGACGCCGCCGAAGCACCTGCTCCGGCAACACGCAGCCTGATGCGCAAGAAAAAGATGATGGCCGGCCTCGATCCAAGAGAACTACTCGAACTCGCACTGCTGCTGATCGCGGTCGGCGCGTTGTCCGGCTTTCTCGCCGGCCTGTTCGGCATCGGCGGCGGCGCGATCCTGGTGCCGGTGTTCTACGAATGCTTTCGCCTTGCCGGCGTCCCGCTCGAGGTACGGATGCCGCTGTGCATCGGCACCTCACTCGCCATCATCATTCCAACCTCGCTGAGCTCGTTTCGCGCCCATTATCGCCGCGGCGCGGTGGACATGGAGATCCTGAAGCGCTGGTGGCTGCCGATCATGATCGGCGTCGCCGCCGGCAGCGTCACCGCGCGCTTCGCGCCGGAGCGGCTGTTCAAGATCGTGTTCGTGATGGTGGCCTGGTCGGCGGCGGCGCGGCTGCTGTTGGCGCGCGAGACCTGGAAGTTCGGCGACGACGTGCCGAAGGGTTTTCTGATGCGCGTCTATGGTTTCTTCGTCGGCCTGCTGTCGACGCTGATGGGCATCGGCGGCGGCCTGTTCGCCAATCTGCTGATGACGTTCTATGGCCGGCCGATCCACCAGGCGGTCGCGACATCGTCCGCGCTCGCGGTGCTGATCTCGATCCCCGGCGCGCTCGGTTACGTCTATGCCGGCTGGCCCGCCGCCGCGCGCTTTCCCGACGTCGCCGCGCTGCAACTGCCGTTCGCGCTCGGCTACGTCTCGCTGATCGGTGCGCTCTTGGTGATGCCGACCACGCTCGTCACCGCGCCGCTCGGCGTCAAGGTCGCGCACGCGCTGTCGAAGCGCGCGCTCGAGGTGGCGTTCGGGGCCTATCTCTTCATCGTCGGCGGACGGTTCGTGATCAGCCTGCTGGGCGGACACTAACCGCACTCAGTCCTTCAACCGGACCTCGCTATTGCCCCAGTACCGCATATCGCCGATCCCTTCGATACGATCCATATCGGAGAGCACCTTCAAGCGCGCGGCGGTCGCTTCATGACTGATAGCCCAGCCAAGTTCCTTGTAGCGTTCTTCTGCAATGGTCACGAACCACAGGACCTTCCGCCACCGCGGCTTCAAAAGCGACATGATGACTTCGTCAAGCTGATCTTCGGTCACCGAAGACGGAAGATTCACCTCGCTCCATGTTAATTCGCTGCAAAGTATGCTTGGCCTCTGTTCCTCCGTGGGTGGAAGCAAATCCGGATACTGCTCGCAAATCGGAAAGAGAAGCTTGTCCTCAAGGTCCGCAATGATCGCCTGAACCGAATCATCGAATCGAATCCGTTCCTGCTTGCCAAGCCCTGCGATGTTCCTTTCAGCCTCGTACATTGCGTCCAAAGCATCGAAGATCTGCAGACAGATCTTCTCGGCATATTCGCGGTTCATCCTTCCCTCGCGAAATTCCGCTTTCCTCAGGCCTTCGAATAGATATCCTTATACGTGTCCCGCAGAATATTCTTCTGCACCTTGCCCATCGCGTTGCGCGGCAATTCGTCGACCACGAAGACGCGCTTGGGCATCTTGAATTTGGCGATCCGGCCGTCGAGCGCCTTCAGCACCGAGGCCTCGCTGACATCGGCGCCCTTGCTGCACACCAGGACGGCGGTGACGCCTTCGCCGAAATCGGCATGCGGCACGCCGATCACGGCCGACTCGATCACGCCCGGCATGGCGTCGATCTCGCTCTCGATCTCCTTCGGGTAGGCGTTGAAGCCGCCGGAGATCACGAGATCCTTGCCGCGGCCGAGGATGTGGACATAGCCCTTGTCGTCGATCTTGCCGAGGTCGCCGGTGATGAAGAAGCCGTCGGCGCGGAATTCGGCCTTGGTCTTCTCCGGCATCCGCCAGTAGCCTTGGAACACGTTCGGGCCCTTGACCTCGATCATGCCGATGGTCTCCCGCGGAAGCTCCGTGCCGGTCTCGGGATCGGTGACCCGCACCGTCACGCCGGGCAGCGCGAACCCGACCGCGCCGGGCACGCGGTCGCCGTCATAGGGGTTGCTGGTGTTCATGTTGGTCTCGGTCATGCCGTAGCGTTCCAGCACGGCGTGGCCAGTGCGGGCGGACCACTCGCGATGGGTGTCGGCGAGCAGCGGCGCGGAGCCCGAGATGAACAGTCGCATGTGCCTGGTGACGTCCTTGTTCAGGCCGGGGTTCTGCAGCAGGCGGGTGTAGAAGGTCGGCACGCCCATCATCACGGTGGCGCGGGCCATCAGCTTGAGGATCGCATCCGGATCGAACTTCGGCAGGAAGATCATCGAGGCGCGTGCGAACAGCGTCACGTTGCTCGCCACGAACAGGCCGTGGGTGTGATAGATCGGCAGCGCGTGGATCAGCACGTCCTTGTCGGTGAAGCGCCAGTAGTCGACCAGCGAATAGGAGTTCGAGGCGAGATTGTCGTGCGACAGCATCGCGCCCTTGGAGCGGCCGGTGGTGCCGGAGGTGTAGAGGATCGCCGCGAGGTCGTTGTTTTCGCGCGGCACCGTGGCGAAGTCCTTCGGCGCCTTGTCGGCGGCCTCGGTCAGCGAGCCCTTGCCGGTTGGATCGAGCGTTTCGACCTTCGCGCCGACCTTGGCGGCGATCGCCTTGATGCCCTCGAGCTTGGCGGGATCGCAGACCACCAGCGCCGGCTCGGCGTCAGAGATGAAGTATTCGAGCTCGTTCAGCGTATAGGCGGTATTGAGCGGCAGATAGACGCCGCCGGCGCGCACCGTGGCGAGATACAGCACCAGCGCCGAAACCGACTTCTCGGTCTGTGCCGCGACCCGGTCGCCCGGCTTGACGCCGCGCTCGACCAGCACGTTCGCCATCTGGCCCGCGCGCGCGATCAGATCGCCATAGGTGATGCGGCTGCCGTCGAGCTGCTCGATCGCGAGCCGGTTGGGATCGTCGAGGCCGTCGAACAGGCGGGAAAACAGATTGGCGTTGGTGGTCGTGTTCATGCAACATCCCCTGAGGGGCGAAAGCGCCGGTAAAACTCCGGCTGGATTAGCAAAAACGCCCTTCGGAAAGCAACGGAGACAGTTTGCATGACAAATCATGGGAAACGCGTGGCCTGGGTCACCGGCGGTGGAACGGGAATCGGTGAATCCGGGGCGGAATTCCTGGCGGCGGACGGCTGGACGGTGGTGATTTCAGGCCGCCGCAAGGAAGAGCTGGACCGCGTGGTGGCCAACATCACGAAAAAGGGCGGCAAGGCCGAGGCGATCCCGCTCGACGTCAGCAACAAGGCCGACGTCAACAAGGCTGCCGAGACGATCATCGCCAAACACGGCCGCATCGACCTGCTGGTCAACAGCGCCGGCATCAACGTGCCGAAGCGCAGCTGGGCCGACATGGAGCTGGAAGGCTGGGACAAGCTGGTCGAGGTCAACCTCAACGGCGTGCTCTATTGCATGCGGGCGGTACTGCCGACGATGCGCAAGCAGCAGGACGGCTGCATCATCAACGTCGCCTCCTGGGCCGGCCGCCACGTCTCGAAGATGCCGGGCCCGGCCTACACCACGACCAAGCACGCGGTGCTGGCGCTGACCCATTCCTTCAACATGGACGAATGCGTCAACGGCCTGCGCGCCTGCTGCCTGTCGCCGGGCGAGGTCGCAACCCCGATCCTGAAGCAGCGGCCGGTGGTGCCGAGCGAGGCCGAGCAGGCCAAGATGCTGCAGCCCGAGGATTGCGGCCGCACCATCGCCTTCGTCGCCAGCATGCCGGCGCGGGTCTGCATGAACGAGATCCTGATCAGCCCGACGCACAACCGCGGATTCATTCAAACGCCGGCGAACAGGGATTAAGCGCGGTCCGTCCTCTCCGTCCTCCTGAAAGGGGGGGCGGGCGAGGGGGCACTTGCACGATTTCGGAATATTGGAAATGTATCCCTGATTTGCCCGACGTGTCAAGCTGCCGTCGGACGGCGGCCCGCCGTCGGCTGCTTTGCATGGGGTTGTTTTTCGATATTTTGGCCCCGCGCATCCGCGCTACGGATCAGTAGCGGATCACTCGCTGATTTCGTTCAGCTCCTTGCCGGTATGCTCCGGCACGAACAGGAACACACCGATCGCCATCGCGAGCATCAGCACGGGGATGCAGAGGAACGCCAGCGCGAACGAACCGGTGTGCTGCTGCAGCGCGATCGAGACGAAGGGAAACAGCACGAAGCCGACCAGATAGGCGATCGCCCAGACCACGCCGTTGGCGGCGCCGCGGATCCGGGTCGGGAAGATCTCCGCCGTCAGGGTCGTGCTCGGTCCCCAGAAGCCGAGGAAGCCGAGACACCAGAGCAGGCCGAACGCCCATAGCAGCACGCGGTCCTCGGAATAGACCCAGAGCGTCATGAAGATCGCGCCCTCGATCAGGGTCACGATGAAGGTGCGGCGGCGGCCGATCTTGTCGATCAGCCAGCCGACCAGGCAGAGGCCGAGAAAGCCGCACAGGCCGTAGAACACATAGAAGAGGCTGTATTCGGTGGTCGACCAGTGCTTCTCGGTCGACAGGTACAGCGGCATCCAGGCGCCGACGGTGCCGTAGATGCAGGTCGAGGCGCAGGCAACGAACAGTGCGACCAATGTCGAAGGCAGCACGTCGGGCATGAACACCTGGCTGATGCCGACCGACTTGGCCTTTGTGAACCAGTTGCGGTCGTCGTCGCTGACCGTGCCGCCGCGTGCCAGCGTCTCCGAGATACGCCGCTTGCGGTCTTGCGAGCGCACCCAATAGGGCGATTCCGGACAGGTCGAGCGGATGTAGATCGCCAGCAGCGCGATCACGCCGGGCACCATCACGGCGATGCGCCAACCGAAATTGGCGGCGACGAGACCGGTGATCGCGCCGGCGAGCGTGGCGCCGATGCACCAGGCCGAGCGGGTGATGCTGATGACGCGGCCGCGCAGCCGCGCCGGCCAGGTTTCCGCCACCAGCATCGAGCCGAGCGACCATTCGCCGTTGAGCGCGAAGAACAGCAGCGAGCGCGCGATCACGAACACTGCGAATGTCGGCGACAGCGCCGCAACCGGCATCAGCAGCGAGAACAGCGCGATGTTGACCGCGAGCAGTGTGCGGCGGCCGTAGCGGTCGGCGAGCCACGGCCAGAAATAGAGCCCGGCGATGCCGACGAACAGCGCGATCTGCATGCCGGAGCGATACTCCGGCAGGGTGAGCTGGAATTCCTTGATCACCATCGGCGAGATCAGCGCGAAGATCACGCCGTCCATGCCGTCGAAGCCCCAGCCGAGCGCGTTGGCGGTGGCGATGTGCCAATGGGTCTTCGTCAGCTCGGTGCTGCCGGCGACGGCGCGGTAGTTGGCGTATTGCAGGTGTTTCTGTTCGAGCGGACCGACATCGGTATCCGCATCGCTCACCGTAGGCGCGGCGTGTCCGTCAGCCGTGATGCTGCTCATGCTGCCTCCCCCGACTGCTCTCTGCGAAGCTGTGCCGCAATCTCAGGCTGAACCAATCGAGCGGTGGCGGCAAGCAAATTGCTCGCGGCATCGCACCCGACCATTCCGCTGAATGGAATGCGCGACGCAGCGCGCGGCGTGGCGCCTACGAAGCGCGAGCCAGCCGGTTTCAGGAATCACAAAGAATTATGTTCGGAAACCGCCCCGAAAACCTCCCGTAGCTCAGGCCAACGACGACGCTTTCATCAACCCATTCGCGCCGTTGTTGCCCCTTCATCGCCGGTGCCGATGCGCCGGCAGGATTACCCACCGGGAGACGAACCATGTCGAAGCGTATTGCCTATCTCGCTGCCGCCGCCTTCAGCGCCCTCACGATCGCCGCTACCGTCGTGGCGCCGGTCCGCGCCGAGGAGAAGACCGTGATGGTCGGCGGCGCCGCGATGTTCCCGTCGAAGAACATCGTCCAGAACGCGGTCAATTCGAAAGACCACACCACCCTGGTTGCCGCGGTGAAGGCCGCCGGCCTGGTCAGCACGCTGGAAGGCAAGGGCCCGTTCACGGTGTTCGCGCCGACCAACGCGGCGTTCGAGAAGCTGCCGGCCGGAACCGTCGACAATCTGGTCAAGCCCGAGAACAAGGCGACGCTGACCAAGATCCTCACCTACCATGTGGTGCCCGGCAAGCTCGAGGCCTCCGACCTCACCGACGGCAAGAAGCTGAAGACGGCCGAAGGCGAGGAACTGACCGTCAAGAAGCAGGATGGCAAGGTCTTGATCGTCGATGCGAAGGGCGGCACCTCGATTGTGACGATCCCCAACGTCAACCAGTCGAACGGTGTCATCCATGTGGTCGACACCGTGCTGATGCCGGCGACCTGACACCCGGCGGGTCGGCTTAGTCCCTGAACGCCTTGCGACATGCGAGCCGGAGCCTCGCCCCGGCTCGCATTTTTGTGACCAGACGGGAAGCTGTATATCGAACTGATGAGGCGCGACCCCGTAACGGAACGCAGGTTCCCGGCGTATAAGCCGGTAACGACCACCAGCAGAGACATTCCATGACGAGCCTCGCCGTCAGCGACCACCAGGCAGAAACCGCAACGCCGGCGAAGGTGATCCAGCCGGTCTGGGTGCGGATCGTGCACTGGGTCAACGCCGTCGCGATGATCCTGATGATCATGTCGGGCTGGCAGATCTACAACGCCTCGCCGCTGTTCAGTTTCACGTTCTCCCACAGCATCACGCTCGGCGGCTGGCTCGGCGGCGCGCTGCTCTGGCACTTCGCCGCGATGTGGCTGTTGATGGTCAATGGCCTGACCTATCTGGCGCTGGGTTTTGCGACCGGCCGCTTCCGCAAGAAGCTGCTGCCGATCACTCCCGGTGGCGTGATTGCCGACACCAAGGCGGCGCTGACCTTCAAGCTGTCGCATGACGATCTCAGCAAGTACAATTCGGTGCAGAAGCTGCTCTATGCCGGCATCATCACCATCGGCGTCGTCATCGTGCTGTCCGGCCTGTCGATGTGGAAGCCGGTGCAATTGCACTGGCTGGTGTCGCTGTTCGGCGGCTACGACATCGCCCGCTATGTCCACTTCACCTGCATGGCGCTGATCGTCGCCTTCCTGGTGATCCATGTCGCGCTCGCGCTGCTGGTGCCGAAGAGCCTGCGCGCTATGATCATCGGACGCTGAGGGAGGATAAAATGGGCCGTCTCCGTAATCTCCTGATCCCCGGTGTCGACAAGAAGCTGCTGGTCCGCGACGCGGTGAAGACGATGCCGGAACTGACGCGCCGCCGCTTCATCACGGCGGGCACCAGCCTCGGTGCGCTGACGCTGCTGACCGGCTGCGACGTGGTCGATTCCTCGTCGGCCGAGGAATTGCTGAAGAGGGTCTCGAAGTTCAACGACGCGGTGCAGGCCTGGATGTTCAATCCGGATGCGCTGGCGCCGACCTTCCCCGAGAGCATGATCACCAAACCGTTCCCGTTCAACGCGTATTACGACCTTGACGATGCGCCTGTCGTCGCGGCGGCGGACTGGAAGCTCGAGGTGCGCGGGCTGGTCGACAACAAGAAGTCGTGGACGCTCGACGAACTGTACAAGCTGCCGCAGGTCAAGCAGGTGACGCGCCACATCTGCGTCGAGGGCTGGAGCGCGATCGGCAGCTGGACCGGAACACCGCTCCGCGACTTCCTCAAGCTCGTCGGCGCCGACACGCGGGCGAAGTATGTCTGGTTCCAGTGCGCTGACAAGGACGGCTACAATTCACCCTTGGACATGCGCACAGCGCTGCATCCGCAGACCCAGATGACGTTCAAATTCGCCGACCAGATCCTGCCGCGCGCCTACGGTTTTCCGATGAAGATCAGGGTGCCGACCAAGCTCGGCTTCAAGAACCCGAAATACGTGCTCTCGATGGAAGTCACCAACGACTACAAGGGCGGCTACTGGGAAGATCAGGGCTACAATTCGTTCAGCGGAAGCTGACTGCCGCGTGCGCCGGCACGGCGCATCGTCTGCTACTTGACCGCCGTGGCCTTTGGTGACGGGAGCATGCGCTTGTTCAAGCGCCAGCCTGCATCGGTCAGCTGCAGGTCCGCATCGCGCGTCGTCAACCCGCCGGACTGGTCTTCCCCGTGCAACGTCACGCGAAGCTTGATGCGGGCGTCGCCATCCCAGGCGACGAACTTCCACTGTTCATAGTCCTTGGCCTTGTAGCTCCATTCCAGGCGAAGCGCGCCATTCTCAATCCGGTAGACCGCGATATCTCGATCCGTACTCCAGGCTTCGCTGCTGAATGCGACGACCAGACGTTCGCCATTCGGCGAAAGATGCGGCGAGTCATCCATATTCGTGGCTGCGCCCGTCGTCCCGTTTACGACGAGAACCGAATTTGCCTCGTAGAGGCGGGCGGTCAGGACGAACAAGTGCAATCCGGGGTAGTATGCTTCGAGTCGATAGTCGACGCATTTTTCCGCATTGCCTTCCTCGCAGGCACGATTGTTGCTCAAGAGTGATTTGGTCTTTCCATTCTGGAGCGAGATGCGCAGTGCATCGCCGCTGCGTACGGCGATGCCCTTCATCCGGGAAAGGCACTTCGCCTCGAGTGCTGCGACGTCAGGGCGTCGTGTCGAGATGTCGGCCTTGCAATGAATCGCGTCGATTTGCGCGGGTGATTGGGCGCACGCGGGCGCGCCGCCGCAGAGCGAGAGAAAGAAAATCAAGGCCGGGATGCGCATGTCGGACCTTCAAAATGAGGAAATTCAACGGCTGTACTGCGCGCAGCGTTGATCCGCTCTTGAGGACACTTTACTGCCGACCGAGCCGCGGCTGAAACGCCGATAATGTCGCACCCAGCATCAGCATCGCGGCCGAGACGTTGAGCGCAACCGACAGATTGCCGACCGCATCCGTGATCGCGCCGACTACGATCGGGCCGAGCGTCTGGCCGATGCCGAAGGCGATGGTCATGGCCGCGATCGCGGTGGGCCAGGATTGCGGCGGGTAGTTGAAGCGTACGAAGGCGGTGGTCGAGCCGACCACAGCGAAGAAGGCGACGCCGAACACCAACGCCGAGACCGCCAGCAGCAGCGGCGAATGCCCGAAGATCGGCAGGCTGGCGCCGAGCGCATTGACGCCGAGGATGATCGTGGTGGCGAGCCCGCCGCGGTCGAGCGCCAGCACGCGCCGCCAGACCCAGGGCGTGACGAAGGCGCTGACGCCGATCAGGCTCCAGAACGCGCTCTGTGCCACCGCGCCGCCGCCACCGTCGCGGACATAGGCGATCATGAACGTCATGTAGGCGATGTAGCCGGCGCCGAACAGGAAGTAGGCGGCGAGGTAGATCAGGACCGGCGTGATCGCGAACTTGGTCCGCACGAAGCCGCCGGCGGTCGCGTCGGCGTGGAACGGCGCAAGCCACAGCGGCACGGTCATGATCACCGAGAGCAAGGTCATCGCCCACCACACGATCCACCACGAGCCCGCGCCGAAACCCTGCAGCACGAACGGCGCGATCAGGCCGGATGCGAGGATGCCGACGCCCGGCCCGGCATAGAACAGGCTGAGCAGGAAGTTGGCGCGCTCCGGCCGCGACTGCGCAATGGTTGCCGCCAGCGCGCCGCCGCCGACGAAGCCGATCGCGGCGGCGAAGCCGACCAGCAGGCGGGCAAAGCTCAGCACGGCAAAATTGCCCGAGATGGCGCACAGCGCCAGCGACAGCGCGCAGGCCACCGTCGACCAGCGCACCGACGCGGTGAGCCCGAAGCGCTGAATCAGGCGCGAGGCGCACAGCGCACCGACCAGATAGCCGGCGGCATTGATCGTGTTCATGAAGCCGGCGGCGGAATACGACCAGGCCAGCTGCTCACGCATATCAGGCAGCACCAGCGAATAGGCGAAACGGCCGATGCCGAGACCGACCGTCGGTGCAAGCGATAGAATCAGGATCAGCCGCGCGGCATGCGCGTAGGATGGGGCGGGGGCTCTCACAATTCACTCCGGCAATAGCGCCATTCTGGCAGGCCGCGGCGGTCCTGCCCAGCACCGCGGGCGGCAACACTGTCTTGCGTATCGGGCAATCAGGCGATCAGGACCAGCGCGACGCCGGCGACGGTCAGCAGGGTTCCGGCGACGATCCGCGGTGTGATCTCGATATGCTTGAGCATGACAGCGCTCATCGCCACGGTCACCAGCGGGTAGATCGCAGCGAGCGGTGCCACCAGCGTGATCGGGCCGTTGCGGACCGCGGCGAACAGGCTGAGCGCGCTGAGCCCGTTGCTGATCCCGGTCAGCATGAACCAGAGCCGCCCCTCGCGCGGCGCCTGCACCAGGAAGCTGCCCTTGCGGATCCGTTGCACCGTCAGCACCACCAGCGAGGACATGACGTAGCCGACCAGGCAAGCCCAGAGCGGGCTCGGCCAGACGGCCAGCCCGAGCTTGGCGATCGGCGGCACGATGCCGCGCACCAGCGCGCTCGCGAGCGGCAGCAGCAGGGCCCAGCTGCGCCAATGCCCGAGGTCGCGCGGCCGGGTCACGGTGATCACGGCGGCGCCTGCGACCGCGACGACGAGGCCGAGTAGCTGCTGCGGGTGCAGCGGCTCCTGCAGCAGCATCACAGCGGCGGTGACGGCGAACAGCGGCGCCAGATTGCCGAGCGTCGAGGTGATGACCGGCCCGAGCGCCCGGTTCGAGGCGAAGGTCAAAAGCGTCAGCGAGGCCGGGAAGAACAGGCCGATCGCCATGAAGATCGGCAAGGCCCGCCAGACCACCGGCTCGCCTTGCAGGATCAGCGGCGACAGCAGCAGGAACAGCAAGGTGAAGGAGGGCACGCTGATCGCGGCGCCCGACAGCGGTTCGACGGTGCGTAGCCCAAGCTGCGCCAGCACCACGCCGGCGCCGAGGAAAATGGCCGAGGCGAAGGCGTAGATAATGGCTGCGGTCATGAGTCCGTCTTGTTGGCTTCTTGAGGCGCGGTTTGGCTCGCTCAAGAGCCATTTTGGCCCTGCTCAGGGTGCCTTGCCAATCGGTGCGGGGCGTTTTAGCACTCGCGCCAGACGATGACGGGCATGCCCGATTGAATGAGGTAACGACCATGGCGACCCATAAACTGCTGCTTCTCCCCGGCGACGGCATCGGCCCCGAGGTGATGGCCGAGGTGCAGCGCGTGATCGACTGGCTGAATGCGCAGGGCATCGCCAGGTTCGAGACCGAGCAGGGCCTGGTCGGCGGCTCCGCCTATGACGCGCACAAGGTGTCGATCTCGGAAGCCGACATGGCCAAGGCCAATGCGGCCGACGCCGTGATCTTCGGCGCGGTCGGCGGTCCGAAGTGGGACAGCGTGCCCTATGAGGTGCGCCCGGAGGCCGGCCTGCTGCGGCTGCGCAAGGATCTCGGCCTGTTCGCCAATCTGCGACCGGCAGTGTGCTATCCGGCGCTGGCGGATGCCTCGAGCCTCAAGCGCGAGGTGGTCGAAGGCCTTGACATCATGATCGTGCGCGAACTGACCGGCGGCGTCTATTTCGGCGAGCCGAAGACCATCACCGATCTCGGCAACGGCCAGAAGCGCGCGATCGACACCCAGGTCTACGACACCTTCGAGATCGAGCGGATCGGTCGCGTTGCCTTCGAGCTGGCACGCAAGCGCAAGAACAAGGTGACGTCGATGGAGAAGCGCAACGTCATGAAGTCGGGCGTGCTCTGGAACGAGGTCATGACCCAGGTCCATGCGCGCGAATACAAGGACGTCACGCTGGAGCATCAGCTCGCCGATTCCGGCGGCATGAACCTGGTCAAGACGCCGAAGCAGTTCGACGTCATCGTGACCGACAATCTGTTCGGCGACATGCTGTCCGACATCGCGGCGATGCTGACGGGCTCGCTCGGCCTGCTGCCGTCGGCGTCGCTCGGCAAGGAGGACGCCAAGACCAAGGAGCGCAAGGCTTTGTATGAGCCGGTGCACGGCTCGGCGCCCGATATCGCAGGCCGAGGCCTCGCCAATCCGATCGCGATGATCGCCTCGTTCGGCATGGCGCTGCGCTATTCGTTCGGCATGGGCGATCTCGCCGACAAGGTCGATGCCGCGATTGCCGCCGTGCTCGCCAGCGGCCTGCGCACCGCCGACATCAAGTCGGCCGGCACCACGCCGGTCAGCACCGCGCAGATGGGCGAGGCGATCCTGACGGAATTGCAGAAGCTGCACGCGTAACGGTTACGCTGCAGCCACAAATGCGATGTCGTCCCGGCGCAGGCCGGGACCCATTACCCCAACTGGATGTGTGGCGCGATGCTGGAGCCACAGCTTGCTCCTACGGCAAGCTGTGGTGGTTATGGGCTCTGGGACGACGAATAATCTCAGTACAGCGGGAAGGTCCGCGGATAGCCGCCGAGGTCGGACGGCGGACTGAGCGGCTGACGATCGATCGGGCGGTTGTTGTTCTCGCGCGCGAACGAGGGATAGCCGACATCCGGCGGGTACGCATAGTCGTTGAACTTGCGGTCGCCCGGCAGCACTTCGGTGCCGGCGTCGAGCCACGAGCGCGTGGTGACATAGACACGGGTACGCGGGCCCTGCTGATAGACCCGGTTCGGGCCCTGCGCGCCGTAATAGCGGCGGCCGTCGCGGTCATACTGCTCTTGCTGCTTGCGCTTGCTCGGGGTGTCCTGCGCGCTGGCAGCGGTCATGCCGAACGCGGTTGCGGTGACGGCAGCCGCAGCAAGCAACACCACGAGCTTGTTCGCGGCAGGGAGTTTCAAGGTCATCGCATCCTCGTCATTACGGCCCCGTCGGGGGCTGGCGCGTCCGCCAAAATCACTTGGAACACATTGTAGCCATGGTGGGGAGGCCGTCACTAGGTCAATTGCGCCACACCAGGCGAGATAATGCGTGTCCGGACGCAAAAGTTTCATGAAAACCAGTGCCTTGCCACGGTCTCGCCATCAAAGCGCGCCGCGCAGCAGCGGGTTCTCGTTGCCCGTCACCCAGTCGGCCGACAAAGCGGGCAGGCCGGACGTAACGCAGTCGGTGCGCTTGAGCTCGGCATGCGCGAACAGCGCGGCGAGCCGCGGATCGTTGCCCGCAGCCAGCAGCGTCAGGCGGTTCAGCATGCAGACGATCGCGGCGCGCCGGGCCGGCAGGCTGTCGCCCTGGCAGGTCCAGCCGGAAATTCTCAGGTCGGGCGCGTCGGCCTGCTTGAGGAAGCCGAGGCAGGCGCGGCTGCCGTCCTGGCGGGCCGGGCGCAGCAGGGTGACGCTGCCGAACTTGCTGTCGACGATGCCGGCGGCCTCGAGCCCGCGGTCGCCGCCGGGGTCGAGCCGCCCGGCAATCTCGGTCACCGCAGGCCCCATGGCCTCGCCGCCGGGACGGTAGATCTCCAGCTCGGCTGCCAGCACGCCATCCGCGTCGGCCCACCGGAAGATATCCTTGCGGCCGCCCTCGGGATGCCGGAAGATTTCGTAAGCCTCTGTTTTATCTCGTTGATCCATGGCGAAGGCCGGTGCTTGGCGGCCGGCCAGGCTCCAGCCCGCGGCAGCGGGTGCCGCTACCGCCGTTGCGTCGGGCAGCTGCCGCCATAGATAGGCGCCGAGGACGACGAACAGCGCGAGCACGGCGGCATAGGCAAACAGCCCGGAGAGCGTGGCATACACCTCGTCGACGAAGCTCGTCAGCGCAGACGGATTTCTCGTATGATGGGGTGCGGCCGGATCGGCCCGGAATAAATGCATCAAAACGCTCAAAGCTACGCAACGTTGTCTTGACGGGGTTTCTCGCATAGAAGCGCTGCCTCTTCCCTTTCCGCGAGCAGCGGGGGAACGGGCATATTTCGTCGGAGAGTGAACGATGGGTTACAAAGTCGCGGTGGTCGGTGCGACCGGCAATGTCGGGCGCGAAATGCTCAACATTCTCGACGAGCGCAAATTCCCCGCCGACGAGGTCGTGGTGCTGGCCTCGCGCCGCAGCGTCGGCATCGAGGTCTCCTATGGCGACCGCACCCTGAAGGTGAAGGCGCTCGAGCATTATGATTTCTCCGACATCGACATCTGCCTGATGTCGGCCGGCGGCTCGGTGTCCAAGGAATGGTCGCCCAGGATCGGCGCGGCCGGCGCTGTGGTGATCGACAATTCGTCGGCCTGGCGCATGGATCCGGACGTGCCGCTGATCGTGCCGGAAGTGAACGCAGATGCGGCCGCCGGGTTCACCAAGAAGAACATCATCGCCAACCCGAACTGCTCGACCGCGCAGCTCGTCGTCGCACTGAAGCCGCTGCACGACAAGGCAACGATCACCCGTGTCGTGGTGTCGACCTATCAATCGGTGTCGGGCGCCGGCAAGGACGCGATGGACGAGTTGTTCTCGCAGACCAAGGCCGTCTACACCAATGACGAGCTGATCAATAAGAAGTTTCCCAAGCGCATCGCCTTCAACGTCATTCCCCAGATCGACGTCTTCATGGAAGACGGCTTCACCAAGGAAGAGTGGAAGATGATGGCGGAGACCAAGAAAATTCTTGATCCCAAGATCAAGCTGACCGCGACCTGCGTGCGCGTGCCGGTGTTCGTCGGTCACTCCGAGGCGGTCAATGTCGAGTTCGCCAATCCGATCACCGCGGACGAGGCGCGCAACATCCTGCGCAATGCGCCGGGCTGCCTCGTGATCGACAAGCACGAGCCGGGTGGCTACGTCACGCCCTATGAGGCCGCCGGTGAGGACGCGACCTATATCAGCCGCATCCGCGAGGATGCGACGGTGGAGAATGGTCTCGCGTTCTGGTGCGTATCGGACAATCTGCGCAAGGGCGCGGCGCTCAATGCCGTGCAGATCGCCGAGGTCCTGATCAACCGCAAGCTGATCACCGCGAAGAAAAAAGCGGCGTAAGGCAGATCAAACCGGGGTCGGAACCATGTCGGAACAATCGGCTCCCACCCCAGCAAGTCCGGCGACGCCGCGCATCATGCGCGGCTTCGAATATGTGCTGTTCAACAGCCGCTGGCTGATGGCGCCGTTCTATGTCGGCCTGGTCGTGGCGCTCGCGGTGCTGCTGCTGAAATTCGCGCGCATGCTGTGGGAGTTCGTGCTGCATGCGTCCGGCTACAAGTCGACGGAAGTCATCCTCGACGCGCTGGCGCTGATCGACGTTACGCTGGTCGCCAACCTCATTCTGATCGTGGTGTTCTCGGGCTACGAGAACTTCGTCTCGCGCATCGACACGTCAGGCAACCCGAACTGGCCGATCTGGATCACCAAGATCGACTTTGCCGGGCTGAAGCAGAAGCTGCTGGCCTCGATCGTCGCGATCTCGGCGATCCACGTGCTGGAAGCGTTCCTGAACATCGATTCCGCGTTCGACGCGACGCGGATGACGTGGCTCGTCGCCGTGCACCTGGTGTTCGTGATCTCGGCGCTGTTGCTTGCGCTCTCCGATCGCTGGGGCAACGCTCACGACGAGGCGTAGCCGAAAGCGCTACTCGCCGGCCTTCAGGGCTTCAGTGACGCTGATGAATTCCTTGGCGACCCGGTCGAGCACGAACAGCGAGCCCTCGGCGACGCCGAAATAGGCGCCGTGCAGCTGCATCTCGCCGTTCTCCACGCGTTCGCGGACGAACGGGAAGGTCATCAAATTCTCCAGCGAGCGGAACACCGCGGCCTTCTCGATGCGGGTGACGAAGTCCTGCATGCTCTCATGGTCGCGCTGCTCGACCACCTCGCCCGGCTTGATGAACATCTGCATCCATTTGCCGATGAAATCGCCGGGGGTCAGCGGCTTGATCTTGTCGACGAAGGCGCGGATACCGCCGCACTGGGCATGGCCCAGCACCACGATGTTCTTCACCTTCAGCACGGTCACGGCGTATTCCAGCGCGGCCGACACGCCGTGGGCGTTGCTGTCGGGCTGATAGACCGGAACCAGATTGGCGATGTTCCGGACCACGAACAATTCGCCCGGACCCGCGTCGAAGATCACCTCGGGCGAGACGCGGGAATCGCAGCAGCCGATCACCATGGTTTCGGGAAACTGGCCGCGTTCCGACAGGTCCCGATAGCGCGACTGTTCAGTCGGCAACCGCTGGGTCGCGAAGGTCCGGTAGCCGTCGATCAACTGCTTCGGAAAGAATTTCATGGCCTCTGGCTAACCACATGCCGATGACGGGGACAAGACTTTCGGCGTGCCGCCTGAGATGATACGGCAGCGCTGAAGCATGGTTCCTGCCACGATGCCCAAACAATGGACAGCGGCGGAGCCCAAGCCCCGCAGGAGAATGCCGATGATCCGCCCGCGCCGCAGCCTGTTGTTCATGCCGGGATCGAATGCACGGGCGCTGGAGAAGGCCCGCACGCTGCCCGCCGACGGTATTATCCTCGATCTGGAGGATTCCGTTGCCCCCGACGCCAAGGCCGTCGCCCGCGAGCAGATCGCCAAGGCGGTCGCCGCCAGGGGTTTTGGCAAGCGCGAGGTGCTGATCCGCATCAACGCGCTCGATACGCCCTGGTGGGTCGACGACATCGGCATGGCCGGCAAGGCGCAGCCTGACGGCATCCTGGTTCCCAAGATTTCCACCGTGGACGACCTCAACGCTGTCGCCGATCGCCTCAGCGACATCAATGCTCCTGCCTCGATCCGGGTCTGGGCCATGATCGAGACCGCACGCGCGGTGCTCGACGCCGACAAGCTCGCGGCCGCATCGAAGGATTCCGAAATCCGGCTCGCCGGCTTCGTGTTCGGGCCGAACGATATCGCGCGCGAAACCCGGATCCGGATGAAGCCGGGACGCGCGGCGATGATCCCGATGATCACGCATTGCATCCTCGCGACCCGCGCACACGGGCTCGAGATCCTCGACGGCCCCTATGGCGACATCAGCAACATCGACGGCTTCGCGGAGGAATGCGCGCAGGGCCGCGATCTCGGTTTCGACGGCAAGACGCTGATCCACCCGAGCCACATCGACGCGTGCAACGCGATCTTCACGCCGCCGGAGGCCGAAGTCGCCGAGGCCCGCAAGATCATCGCAGCCTTCGCACAGCCGGAGAACGTCTCGCGCGGCGCGATCCAGCTCGACGGCCGCATGGTCGAGCGCCTGCACGCCGAGATGGCCAAGCGCACGATCGCGATCGCGGATGCGATCGCTGCGTTGGGGCATTAGCGGCAGGTGATCTTCCCTTCTCCCCATGTGGGAGAAGGTGGCGCGAAGCGCCGGATGAGGGGTTGTCTCCGCTTGCGAGATTCTCCCGTGTGGAGAGAACCCCTCACCCCGCTTCGCTGTGCGAAGCGACCCTCTCCCACAAGGGGAGAGGGTGCAGCAGTGAGAGCGTCAGCTGCCGAACTTCTCCGCCGCCCAGGCATAGAGGCTGCCCGGGATTGGCGCCTCCTTGCCGCGTCCCTTCGGCGAGATGTGCAGGCCGATGATGCCCGGATCGTTCAAATAGCGCGAAAAATCCGACGGCTCGAAGAACAGTTTTGGTTCGGCGTGCACCGCGTAGAACGATTGCTTCGGCAGCGCGTGCTGTAGTTCGCCTTCGCGGCGCGCGAGCGCGGTGAGCGCGGCCGGGCCGAAGATCGCGACACGGATGTCGGAGAGGCGATTGGATTTGCCACGCAGCCGGCGCATCGCGAAGGTCAGGCGGTGACGCAGCGCCAGCCAGTCCGGCGTCAGCTCATCCTGCTGCATCAGCGCTTCGAAGGCGCGCACGATCGGATCGTTGTGCGGCAGATACAGCACGGAGTTGCCGAGCTGCCGCGGCCGCTCCCAGGCGAAATAGGGCTTTGCCGGGTCGATCTCGACGGGCTTGAGCAACAGCACATCGGCATCGAGCCAGAGGCCGGCGCGCTGCTTCATCAGCCGCATCCGGAAGAAGTCGCTGAATTGCAGGATGGTCCAGTCGCGCCACGAACCGTCCGGCTCGGCCGGACGCAGCCTCTCCGAGAACGCATATGGCAACACCGCTTCGGCTGCGGCATTGCCGACGCCATCGGGCAGGCCGGGGACGGGATCGAAACTATAGACGGTGACCTTGTGCCCGGCCGCCAGCTGCGAGCGCAGGCAGGTCCGGCGCAGCGCGTCCATCGAACCGTGCCAGAAGGTGACGATGTCAGGCAGCATGCGCGTCAGCTATCACTGGTGTGCGAACGGGTAGCGCTGCAAAGAAAAGCCCCGGCGCCTGACGGCACCGGGGCGCGATGATCATGCGCCGAGCTCAAGCCCAGGCACGCTCCTTGAGCTTGGCTTCAAAGCTGTCGATCGACTTCTTCTTCTCCATCGTCAGGCCGATGTCGTCGAGACCGTTGATCAGGCAGTGCTTGCGGAACGGATCGATCTCGAACTTGACCTTGCCGCCGTCGGGGCCGCGGATCTCCTGGCTGGGGAGGTCGATGGTCAGCGTCGCGTTGGCGCCGCGCTCGGCATCGTCGAACAGCTTGTCGAGGTCTTCCTGCGACACGCGGATCGGCAGGATGCCGTTCTTGAAGCAGTTGTTGTAGAAGATGTCGCCGAACGAGGTCGAGATCACGCAGCGGATGCCGAAGTCGAGCAGCGCCCAGGGCGCGTGCTCGCGGCTCGAGCCGCAGCCGAAATTGTCGCCGGCGACCAGCACCTTCGCATTGCGATAGGCGGACTGGTTGAGGACGAAATCGGGGTTCTCGCTGCCGTCATCCTTGTAGCGCTGCTCGGAGAAAAGCCCCTTGCCAAGGCCGGTGCGCTTGATGGTCTTGAGGTACTGCTTCGGAATGATCATGTCGGTGTCGACATTGATGATCTTCAGCGGTGCCGCGACGCCTTCCAGCGTGGTGAACTTGTCCATCGGTGCTCTTCCCGGGCAAAAACTAGGGGATACGGGCCGGTTGTTTATCGCGAATGTGACAGCGGTAAAAGGCTCATTTCTGCAAAGCTGGAGCCCATTCCGCTCCGATGGAGCGGAACGGGCTCCAGATTCTTGTTTTGACGCGTTTTCTTCACGCGAACCGGGGGCCACTTCGCTCGAAAACGCTTTACCCCGCATCGGCCTCAATCGCCTCCATATCGGCGTCGGAGAGGCCGAAATGGTGGCCGATTTCGTGGATCAGCACGTGGCGCACGATGTGGCCGAGGGTCTCGTCGTGTTCCGCCCAATAGTCGAGGATCGGCCGGCGGTAGAGCCAGACCAGGTTGGGCAGCCGGGCCACGTCGCCATGGCTCTGCTGCGGCAGGCCGATGCCGTGAAACAGGCCGAGCAAGTCGAATTCGCTCTCGGCCTGCATCTCGTCGAGCACCTCGTCGGTCGGGAAGTCGTCGACACGGATGATCAGGCCCTCGCAGAGGGCCCGGAACGTCCGAGGCAGGCGCTCGAAAATCTCGTGCGCCATGGCTTCCATCTCGGCCAGCGAGGGGGCCTTTGCTGTGGTCCACATGACACTCCTTTAGCGCGAGTGCTATCGGCGGCGCCAGTGCAGTTGACCTTGGCGGCGCAATGGGAGACCGTGCGGCCGATAATCGGGGCTCGGGTGGCGTGATGAAAAGGATCGTGGCGGCAGCGCTGTTGGCAGCATCAGTCGGGCTCCTGCTTCCGGCCGAAGGGGCCCGGGCGCAGAGTGCGGCGGCTGAAGCGCGCATCGGTGAGACGGCGCCGGTCGCACGCGAGCGGGTGGTCGAGCACCGCCGGTTGAGGCGCGTACCGATCTACCGCTCCCGGCCCGATCATTGGGAACCGGATGTGATCCCGCGCTACAATCCCGGTCCGAACGCCGTGCGCGATTGCACCGCGACCTATGTGCAGGAGCACCGGCCGAGCGGCACCGTGATCACGCCGCGCATGAACTGCTTCTGGCGGCCGGGCTAGGACTTGGGCGTCAGCTTGGCCGATGCCGCGATGATCCCGCCGGGCCCGGACGACAAGGTTTACCCGGTCATCAAGCTCGCCATGATCATCGACGCGCTGGCCGCGGAGGGAATCCCTGCGCGGGATGCGCTTGCAGGCGTGCACCTCTCCAGTGAGGCAATCTCCTCGCCCGCGACGCGGATCTCGCTCAATCAGGTGATTGAGGGCTACCGCAACGCCGACAGGCTCTCGCACGATCCTCACTTCTCATATCACGCGGGCTTGCGGTTTCATCTCTCGGCATATGGGATGTATGGGTTCGCGATCCTCAGCAGCATGGATTATCGCCAGACCATGCAGTTTGCCGAGAAGTACCATCAGCTCGCGACGCCGCTCGCCGAACTTCATTTCAAGGAAGAGGGCGGTTGCGGAGTCTGGACCATCAATCCGATGCCGCATTCGCGCATGGATGCCTCCCTCTACAGGTTCGTGTTGGAAACGCAGTTCGGCATTTGCATCTCGCTTCAGCGCGACGTCATGGGCTCGTCGTTTGCGGCAAGAGAGCTCCACGTGACATACCCTCGGCCCGACGATGCGGCGAAGTATCCGGAAGTCTTTGGATGTCCGGTGTCGTTCGGCCAACCCGACAACCGGATCGTGTTTGACGCGACCTGGCTCGATGGCACGCCAAGGCTTGGGAACGAGATCACCTACGCGACGGTGGTCGGGCTGTGCGATCATCTGATGGATGAGCTCAAGCTTGGCGCCGGGGTCGCCGGCAAGGTCCGGCGCGTCCTCCTGACCAATCTGATGCGACCGCTCAACTTTGCTCAGATCGCCCACGACGTAAACATGGGCGAGCGCACGCTGCGACGGAAGCTGCGCGAGGAGGGCACGTCGTTTCGCGAGTTGGTGGATCAGTTGCGAATGGACATGGCCATCAAATATCTGCGCGATACCGACCTGACCGTCGAGGCCATCTCGGAGTCGCTGGGCTTCAGCGATGCCGCCAATTTCAGGCAGGCGTTCCGCCGCTGGACCAACGCGGCACCGCAAGCCTACAGGAATATTTCCGGCAAAGCCGCGATGCCGGCCTGATCGGCCGAACGATTGGCCGGATGGCACCGGTTGTTTGGCCGGATCCAACCGTTTCGCGAACCGCGCGGCCGTCTACTCCTGATTGCGATCCCGACTCGTGACAGGAGGCTCAAAATGGGCGAACGCATCGATCAGTTCTGCGAAGATCTTCGGCAAAAGCTCACCATGGCCGACAGCGGCCTGGAGGGTCTGAAGGCAAAGATCAGCGGCAAGGCGGCACACGTCGAGCAGGACGTGCAGAGCCATCTCGACCGGGTTCACAAGCGCGTCGAACAAGGCCGCAGCAAGATCGCGGCCGCTCAGGCCGACATCAAGGAGTGGGCCGATCAGAAGAAGACCGCCACCGGCGACAGGATCGCCGAATGGAAGGCGAACCGCGAACTCAGCAAGCTGCAGGATCGCGCCGCCAAGGCCGAACGGTATGCCGCAGCCGCTTCGGACGTTGCCGTCGCCGCCCTCGACGAGGCGGAGGAGGCTTCGCTCGAGGCTTGGCTTGCCCGCCAGGATGCCGACGCGGCTTCGGCGAAATAACCCATCGCTGCTGTGCGGGGCCCGTCAACTGGGCCCCGATCCGGTCAATAACCAACGTGACCACATCGGGAAGATTCTCATGAAGCGTAGGATTATGGTTTTCATCGTCGGCATCGGTTTGACGATGCCGGTCGTTGCCCTGGCACAAGTCGCCGGATCGACGCTGCTCGGCGTCAGTTACGGCGAACTGCGCGACGTGACGGTCGGCTGGAGCGCCAAGCGTCTGATCCTGGGGCATCCGGTCTACAACAACATGGATGAGCGCATCGGTGCGATCGAGGACATCATCGTCACGCCCGACAAGTCGGTCTCTTACGCCATCATCAATGCCGGCGGGTTCCTGGCGGTCGCCAAGCACAACGTCGCCGTTCCGGTCTCGCAGTTCAAGCTGGATGGCGAAAAGCTGATCCTGCCCGGCGCGACCAAGGACGCCTTGAAGGCATCGCCCGCGTTCGAATACGCCAACTGAATCGCTTCCCAACGGAGGCGATTGCCGCAACGGCAAGCGCCTCCGATAGAACCCGATGGAGACGTATGATGGCTGATACGCATGCTCGGAGCGGACCGGGGAACGATCTTCCTCTTCCTGGACTGTTGCGCTCACTCGCGGATAATTGGTGGCTTCTGCTGTTGCGCGGCCTGGCCGCCGTCGCCTTTGGCATTCTGGCGATCATTTGGCCCGGCCTGACGCTGATCACATTGACCTGGCTGTGGGGCGCCTACGCGCTGAGCGACGGTGTGATTGCGATATGGGCTGCCCTCAACGCCTCCGGCGGCGACGCCGGCCCGCGTTGGTGGCTGGGCCTCAGCGGCATCGCCAGCATCCTCGCCGGCGTGGTGGCGTTCTGGTACACCGGAATGACCACGGTCGTGCTGCTGATGTTTATCGCCGCCTGGGCCATCGTCATCGGTGCAACCCAGATCTGGGGCGCCATCGCGCTGCGCAGCGTGCTGCAGAACGAATGGCTGCTCATCCTCAACGGAATCCTGTCGATTGCCTTCGGCGTCATTCTGATGGTGCAGCCAGGCGCCGGTGCTCTGGCGGTAGTCTGGATGATTGCCTGGTTTGCGATCTTCTTCGGCTGTCTCTACATCGCGCTCGCCTTCCGGCTGCGGCAGTACAAGCGCGGCTAGAGCATGGTCCGAAGCGGCGCACATTTCGGGTCATTTGCGTAGCGCGCGGATCAGTCCGGCACCGACCACGAGCGCCGATGCGCCATAGACGATGATGGCCATGGCGAGCCGCGTCAGCGGGCCGGCGGTGCCAGTGCCGGTGCCCGGGCCTTGCGATGCCGCTGCGATGTCGGATACCAGCCAGATCGCCGACGCGAGCAGCGCGAGGTATCCGAAGCGTCGCCTCGTTGCTGATGAGTCTGCCGGAACCTGTACAGCAGTGCCTACGGCAGATGTCAGGTGGCCGCTCACGTTCGATTGCATCACGGCAATCTCCGGCAACAGAAACACGCAAGATACGACGGTAGCCGATGCCGGGTTTCGCGAGCGCGCGAAAAATCACGCGCTGCGGCGGAACCTGAGCGCGTCAGCGGCATTCATCATCGTGGCGCAGTTATTCACTTCCCGCTCACGTCATCCGCATTGTGCTTGCGATCTGCGTCGCGGCAACGGGGGTCGATTCGAATGCGAGTCGTCGTTGCAGGACGTGACATCCAGCAATCAAGGAGATTAGCGCATGAAGGTGATGAAGGTTCTGGGGCTTGCGGCGATCGGTGCCGTGCTGGTCTTGGCGGCGCCGGCCGAGCGCGCGAGCGCGATGTCGCTCACGACGCCAGGCACCGCCGCAACGGTTCAGGACAATGCGAACCAGACCACCACGCAGGTACGCTATGGCCATGGTCGTGGTCATGGCTGGCACCGCGGCTGGCATCGCGGGCATCACCGTGGCTGGGGCCATCGCCGCCACTGGCGCCGCTGATCGCGCGGCGTATCAGCGCAGTTGAGACACAGGCCCGTGAGCAGCGGGCCTGTCGTCGTTCTCAGCCATCAAACCGGCAGATTCGCGCGCGCGAGATGATCTCGATCGCAATCTGCAGGAGTTGATCATGATGAGATGGATCGGTGTTGCCGCTGTCGCTTGTGCATTCGCGTTGACGGCGCCGGCCTCGGCAAAGGCCGCGGCATCAGCCAAGCCGCAGGCTGCGGCACAAGGGCAAGCGGGCAAGGCGACGGACTTCAGCGCCCAGCGCCATCATCGCCATTACCATCACCACCGCCACCATTATCACCGCGGCTACCGTTCCTATTACCGACCGTACTACCAGCCCTATCCGGCCTATCGGCCGTACGGCTCCTATTACTATGGACGGCCTTATTATTATCAGCCCTACCCCTACGCGGCGCCGGCGCCGTTCACCTTTGGCTTCGGGTTCGGCCCGTACTGGTGACGAACCACGTCGCACGATGCGCGGCACAAATGGCGCAACAGGAGAGCGGCTCCAATCGGAGCCGCTTCGGCAGTGTCATGGTGCAAAGCCCTTCGCTAGCAGCACAATGCCTTGCGCACCGGCCTTGCGATCCCGGGAGATCTCGACGTATTCGGGCGATTCCGACCAGGCGCGGAATGCCGCCTCGTCAGGGAATGACATCAGCACCAGCTTGTCGCGGTCCCAATTGCCTTCAAGGACCGCGGGATGTTCGTCGGCCGACAGCAGCCGCCCGTTGAACTTCCTGAACACATCGAAGAAGCGTGCCTGATACCGATCATAAGCGGCGCGGTCGGTCATCTTGAGTTGCACGATCACATAGACAGTCACCGACGTTCCCCTCCGGACTTTTTGCCGCACGCGCCTTGCGCGTTCATGGCGCATTCAGTTGCGCGTTTCTAGCGTCGTGCCGGGAGCGACTGCAATGAACGCAATGCGACCGGCTGCCATGCAGCGCGGCTGTCATCGCTGTTGTCAGGGAGGATCAGAGATGAGGGAGAGCACTTTGCGGTGCGGGCTGCTGCGCCGTCTCGGTGTTGCGGCGGCCGCGGTCTTGGCATTGTCGATCGCCTCGCAGCAACGCGCCGAAGCGCTGTCGGTGGCGAGCCCGGGCACCGTGCCCGCGGCAAAATCTGCGGCCGATGCCATGACGACCCAGGTTCGGCATGGCGGTGGCGGCGGTCACGGCGGCGGCGGATTTCATGGCGGTGGTTTCCACGGCGGTGGATTTCACGGCGGTGGTTTCCATGGCGGCGGTTTCCGCGGCTTCCATGGTGGCGGCTTCCGCGCCGCGCCGGCGTTTCACGGCGGCTATCGCTATGGCGGCTTCCATCGCCATTATGGTGGCTACCACCGTTTCCATGGCGGCGGTTACCGTTACGGCTACCGGCCCTATTACCGGCGGCACTTCCACCATCGCCGCTACTTCTACGGATCGTCCTACTATCCCTATTATTACCCGGCCTATTACCATCACCATCGTTGCCGGGTGATCTGGACCTATTACGGGCCGCGCCGAATCTGCCGGCCGTGGTGGCATCACCGGCACTATTGGCGGCCGTACCGGGTCTACTGGTGACGCCTGAAAACGACAGCGGGCGCCTCGCGGCGCCCGTTCACTTTTCAGGCTAATCCCAGTTTTTCAGCTTCCAGGATTTGATCTTCCAGGGCGTCAGGTTCTCCATCCGCCATTGCGTCCACCGCTCCGGCGGCCAATGGCTGAGGCGGGAGGTCTCCTTGACCTCGGGAAGCGGATCGATGATGCGCGCTGCTCCGCGACGGCGGTGCTTCTGCCGCGTCGCCTCGCTGATCATATCGACGAATTCGGGTTTGTCGGCCACGGCACGCACTCCCAGCGAAGGCTTGTTTCGCAAGGAGGCAGTGTGCGTGCGCGCCGTTAACGAGCCGTTTCCGCAACGGCTCGAGCTTGAGGCAAAAACCGCGCTTGCCTTACCGCCAGTCGCGGACGTCGACGAAGTGACCGGCGATCGCGGCGGCCGCGGCCATCGCGGGCGACACCAGATGGGTGCGGCCCTTGAAGCCCTGGCGGCCCTCGAAGTTGCGGTTCGAGGTCGAGGCGCAGCGCTCTTCCGGCTTCAGCTTGTCCGGGTTCATCGCCAGGCACATCGAGCAGCCCGGCTCGCGCCATTCGAAGCCGGCCGCAATGAAGATCTTGTCGAGGCCTTCGGCTTCCGCCTGCTCCTTCACGATGCCCGAGCCCGGCACGATCATCGCGTTGACGTTGGCGTTGACCGTCTTGCCTTCGGCGACCTTCGCAGCAGCGCGCAGGTCTTCGATGCGGCCGTTGGTGCAGGAGCCGATAAAGACGCGGTCGAGCTTGATGTCGGTGATCTTGGTGCCGACGGTCAGGCCCATATATTTCAACGCGCGATGCTTGGAGAGCCGCTTGGCCTCGTCCGCGATCTTGTCCGGATCCGGCACGAAGCCGGTGATCGAGATGACGTCCTCGGGGCTGGTGCCCCAGGTCACGATCGGCGGCAGCTTGGCCGCGTCCAGCCGCAGCTCGTGGTCGAAATGCGCGCCCTCGTCGGAGCGCAGCGTCTCCCAGTAGCGCATCGCGGCATCCCAGGCGGCACCCTTCGGCGCCTTCGGGCGGTCGCGCAGGAAGTCGAACGCCTTCTGGTCGGGCGCCACCAGGCCGGCGCGCGCGCCGCCCTCGATCGACATGTTGCAGACCGTCATGCGGCCTTCCATCGACAGTGCACGGATCGCCTCGCCGGCATATTCCAGCACGTAGCCGGTGCCGCCGGCGGTGCCGATCTCGCCGATGATCGCCAGGATGATGTCCTTGCCGGTCACGCCTTCGGGCAACTTGCCGTCGACGATCGCGCGCATGTTCTTGGCCTTCTTCTGGATCAGCGTCTGCGTCGCCAGCACGTGCTCGACCTCTGAGGTGCCGATGCCATGCGCGAGCGCGCCGAACGCGCCATGCGTCGAGGTGTGGCTGTCACCGCAGACGATGGTGGTGCCGGGCAGCGTGAAGCCTTGCTCCGGGCCGATGACGTGGACGATGCCCTGACGCTTGTCGAACTCGTTGTAATATTCGATGCCGAATTCCTTGGCGTTCTCCGCCATCACCCGCATCTGCTCGATGCTCTCGGGGTCGGGGTTCGGCTTCGAGCGATCGGTGGTCGGGATGTTGTGGTCGACGACCGCGAGCGTCTTCTCGGGCGCGTGCACCTTGCGGCCGGCGGCGCGCAGGCCTTCGAACGCCTGCGGCGAGGTCACCTCGTGCACCAGATGGCGATCGATGTAGAGCAGGCAGGTGCCGTCCTCGGCCTCATGGACCAGATGGTCGTTCCAGATCTTGTCGTACAGCGTGGTCGGTCTTGACATGAGCTTCAGCTCCAGAAGAAATTCAGTGTTGAATGGTGTGAGCGCGTCTTGAGCGCGCGAGCAGGCGAAAGCGTCCAGGCAGCGTTACGCTGCGCGTCTAAGCTCAGACGTTGCCGACGTCGCAAACCGCCCGAAGAAGCGGCCGGGCAGCCGCGAGCGATCGTCGATCACGACGCGCTTGCAGGTCTGACTTGGGCAGCACTGGTTTGCTTGATCCGGAACCATTCTAAATTTCTAACACAGGGCTCGCGCCCGCGACAATCGATCGATGCGCGGGGTGCTACGTCAGATAGGTATGCCGCAACGAAAAAGCGCGGGGCAGGCCCCGCGCTTTTGGTCACATCCCCTTTTAAGGGAAACGTTTACTCGCCGACGGCGGTCTGGCGGTCCTGCTTCTCGACGATGCGGGCCGACTTGCCGCGCAGGTTGCGCAGGTAATAGAGCTTGGCGCGACGCACCTTGCCGCGACGCACGACCTTGATCGAGTCGATCATCGGCGACATCACCGGGAAGACGCGCTCGACGCCCTCGCCGTACGAAATCTTGCGCACGGTGAAGCTCTCGTTGAGTCCCTGGCCGGAACGGCCGATGCAAACGCCTTCATAGGCCTGCACGCGGGTGCGCTCGCCTTCGACCACCTTCACGTTGACGATGACGGTGTCGCCGGGCCCGAATTCCGGAATGGTCTTGGTGGCGGCGAGCTTGTCGAACTGCTCTTTTTCGAGCTGCTGAATAAGGTTCATCGAAATCTCCATCGGCGGCGCGCCCAGCCTTTGGCGGGCTGCGCAAACGTCCATCTATCCTGCGCGTGTGCGGATTAGGCCGTGCCTATAAGGCAAAGCGCAGGGTTTGTCACCCGTCTGTCGTGTTTTTTGTCCGTCGCGGCGCGGCTTTTTGGCCGGCACGCCTGGCCCAGAGATCGGGCCGCCGGGCCGCCGTGAGGGCCTCGGATTGGGCCAGCCGCCAGGCCGCGACCTTGGCATGATCGCCGGAAACGAGGATTTCCGGGATCTGGCGGCCCTCGAACTCCTGCGGACGGGTGTATTGGGGGTATTCCAGTAGTCCTTCGGAGAAGCTCTCCTCGGTTCCCGAGGCCAGCTTCCCCATCACCCCCGGCAGCAGGCGGACGCAGGCGTCGATCAGGGTCATCGCGGCGATTTCGCCGCCGGACAGCACATAATCGCCGATCGAGACCTCCTCGAGCCCCCGCGCCTCGATCACCCGCTGGTCGATGCCCTCGAAGCGGCCGCAGACGATCAGGGGGCCGGGCCCGGCGGCAAGTTCCATGACCTGGGTCTGGGTCAATGGCCGACCGCGCGGGCTCATCAGCAGGCGCGGCCGGCCTGGGGCGACGTCAGCGGCGTCGATCGCCGCCGCCAGCACGTCGGCGCGCAGCACCATGCCCGGACCGCCGCCTGCCGGCGTGTCGTCCACGCTGCGATGCCTGTCGGTCGCCGACGCCCTGATATCGTGCGCCTCCAGCGCCCAGAGGCCCGACGCCAGCGCCCTGCCGGCCAGGCTGACGCCGAGCGGCCCCGGAAACATGTCCGGGAACAGGGTCAGTACGGTGGCGCGCCATGGTGTCGCTTCGGCCGGGGTCTCTTGCGATGTCATGGCCTCTGGTTACGGCACCACGGCCGTGAGGTCGAGGCTCTGCATCAACGTTCGGTCCGCCGGAGCAGCGCGAACTCAGCGGGGCCGGGCTATTTCTTGCGGCCGTATTCCACCAGCTCCATGGAGTTGCTCGCCATCACGTGGTTGTTGCTGCGCGTCACGGACGTGCGCTTGACCCAATGATCGACCGCCGGCGCGTACCAGGATTGTTCGACAATCTCGACCTTTCGAGTCGGATCGTTGGTCGGGCGCCTGGAAATGGTGGTTTCGATCTTGAATGTCTCGAAGACGCCGGCCTTCGTGACCACAGATTCCTGACCAACGACCTTGGAGTGGACGGCGTTCTTCCAGGTGCTGCCATTGCTGGTGTTGACGTTGTCACCTTCGGAGTGCCAGGTCGCGCCGACCTTCAACGGCGCATGGATTCCGATGCCCTCATGCGGTCGGTAGGTCCAGGAATCCGAGCTCTTCAGATTCCAGGATCGATCGTAGACATAAAGCCCCTCGATCGGCTTGTCCTTGACGCTGTAGCGGACGCTGATTTCGGTAGGGGTCACCTCGGTCACCAGGTTGTTGCGAACGCCGCTCACGGTGCCGCTGATCTCATCCCTCGTCTCGTAGGTCCAGAAGTCGCCCGGCAACGGCTCTTCCATGACGACGGCCGGCTTGGCAGTCGACGACGGTGCAGCTGTCGCTTCGGCGCCACCCGGCGATTGTTGTGCTGAGGCCTGGCTGGCGAACAGGCCAATCGCTGCAATGGCGGCGTAGCGGAGCATAACTTTCCCTCGTCCAAATGGCCGGCGATCGGCGCGGTCCGTATGGCGTATCAATCCAGCGGCTGATCTAGCGTCGGCCATAATCGACCAGCTCCGCCGTGCTCTTGTCCCGGATTCGTCCGTCCGAACGCGTGATCGAGCTGCGCTTGACCCAATGATCGATGGCAGGCGCGTACCAGGTCTCCAGCACGAATTGCAGCTTCTTGGTTGCGTCAGCGGCGTTGTCTTCCTGTAGGGTGGTTTCAATCTTGAAAGTGTCGAACGTGCCTGCGCTGGTCGTCACGCTTTCCTGCGCGACAACTTTGGCCGTCCCGGAGCGCTTCAGGCTGTTACCGGCCTTGGTGTTGAGCGCGGTGTTCTTGAATGACCAGCTCTTGCCCACCGTAAGCGGCGGCCGGATGCCGGTGCCATCATTGGGCGAAAATCGCCAGATGCCATTGTTCGTCAGATCCCAGGTTCGGTCGAATGTTTGGTAGCCAACGACCGGATTCCCGAGCAACGAAAAGCGGATGTTGATCTCCGAAGCCGAGGCGTCGGTCACGGTGTAGGTGGTGGTCGACTTGATGTCGCCGGTAATGTCGTCCCGCACCTGGTAGGTCCAGTGATCGCCGGTTTGGGCGTCTTCCATCGGTTCCGGGCTGTTCGGCGTTTCAGCGGCAGGCGCTGCAGCCGCTGGTGGTGATGGGGCCGGCGTCTGGGCCGAAAGGGGGCCGACCGTCGCAAGGAGAGCGATGGTCGCGAAGACAGGGCTGCGCAACATTGAATGTCTCTGATGCCTGAAGATCAACGATGGACGAAATCCAGCGCGTCGCGGAGGGTTGGTACAAGTTTGCTCAAACAACCACAGCGTGCCTGAGCCGGGAATCCGGCGCAAGCATTTGTCGGCATTCCGGTTGCGACCTTGCCTAAATTTAATGTTGTCTTTTGATTGCGGGTTACGGCACCACGGCCGTCAGATCGAGGCTCTGCATCATCGCGGCCGCGTCCACCGCACGGCGGAAGTCGGCGAGGGCGAAGGTCGCGACGTTGATCTTGCGCAGATCGAGCACGCCCTCGGCGGCGAGGGCGGCAAGCTGGCCCGGCGCAGTGCGATCGTACATGAACTGCCCGACCACCTCCCAGTCATTGGCCAGCATCTCGCGGAAGGACAGTTCAAGCGGCACTTCGGCGCTGCCCATCAGCACCATGCGGCCGCCGCGCTTGAGCGCGCGCAGGCAGGACAGCGTGGTCGAGGTGCTCTTCGCGGCGCCGAGCAAATCGAGTGCGACATCGGTGCTGCCGCCGGCGGCACGGCGGATGGTCTGAAGATCGGCCGATGCATCGCCGCTCACGACGGCGGGAATGACCCGCGGGCCGAATGCATCGCGCAATTGCTCGAGTGCGGCCTGCTTGCGTCCGACGGCGACGACGCGGCCTGCGCCCATCGCGACCGCGAGCATCACGCCGCCCGAGCCGAAATAGCCGGTCGCGCCGTTGACGATGATGGTCTGTCCGCCGCGCAGGCCGGAGCGCTGCAAGCCGCCGAACGGCACGATCAGCTTTGCCAATCCGATCAGCTCGGTTGCCGGCTTGTCGTCGAGATTGGTGAGCGGCGTGGCGCAGGCGGCCGGCCAATGCGCGATCTCCGCAAATACGCCGTCGCGCCAGCGTGCCTGCAACGCGAACGCCTCCGGCGTCGTCACTGTCGCGGTGAGGCCGATCAGGATCTGCGGCGGATCACGATCCGGCACGTCGCCGCGCAGATGCGGGCTGAGGAACACGCGGTCGCCGCTCCGCACATGCGTGACGTTCTCGCCGGTCGTGACGACGCGCGCGATCGCGTTGGTGCCCGGGACGAACGGCATCGGCGGCAGGCTGTAGGGCAGCGCGCCCGACAGCAGCTTATTGGTGTAGGACAGCACCATGCCGGCTTCGATCCGGACCACGACGCCATCGGGTGCGGGCTTCGGTGTCGGCACATCCTCGAAGCGGAGGTCATTATGGGCGTGCAGCCGCCAGGCCTTGTGCGTGCTTGTCATTGTTTTGCTTTCCGTTGGCCGTCCTCATCGACAACGGACTATGTACTGCGCGGACGCGACCGCGCCAGATCGACGCTGCAAAATGCGGCGTCAGGCGTCGGCGCTGCGCGTGTTAGTTTCGCCGGCGAGATGCCGCGCCAGCGCCACCGCGAGCGGACAGATCGCCAGTGCCGTCAGCGCGGTTGCAGCCGTCGCCAGTGTCGGACCGAGTGCGTCGCCGAGCAGGCCGTAGATAACAGGCGCGATCGCGCCCGATCCGATCGTCCCGGTGTAGAACAACGCGAAGGCGCGTTCGGTCTGATGCGGCGGCGTCAGCTCGGGCACCGTGCCATAGAGCACCGAGGAGGTGCCGTTGAGCATCACGCCGAGCAGCGGCAGCAGCGCGATCGCCGGCGCCAGCGGCAATACCAGCACCGCAATGATCAGCGCTGCCGTGCCGCCTTCGGTGATCAGCACGGTGCGCAGCGTGCCGACGCGCGCGCCGAGCCAGCCGCAGCTGAATTTTCCCGCGGCGCCGCCGATGAACACCAGTGCCAGCGCGAGACCGTTGGTCGGCAGCGCGGCGCCCTTGTCGCGCAACAGAAACGGCAGGAAGGTGAGAAAGCCCATCCGCACCGCCGTGTCGAGAATTCCGATCGCGAGCAGCCAATGGAAGCCGCGGCCCGCACCTTCGTGGCGCGATGTGGCGGTTGGCTTGTGCTCGGCGCCCTTGCCGACCGTCGGCATCCAGAGCGCGATGCAGGCCGCGACCAGGAGGCCCGCCAAGGCAAGCACCAGCAGCGTGTGCCGCCACGACATGATCACCAGCAGGATCGAGGTCAGCGCCGGGATCGCCGCCTTGCCGAGATCGCCCGAGAAATTATAGATGCCGAGCGGCCCGCGCGCACCCGCGCCATAGGCGCGCGACACCGCAGCGGATGCGATCGGATGCTGCGTGCTCGAGCCGGCGCCGGAGAGCGCCAGCGCCAGGCCAAGTCCGATCACGCCGCCGGAGAATCCCGCGCACACGTAGCCGAGCGCCGATAGTGCGGTGCCCGCGATCAGGATGATCTTGCCGTCGATCCGCTCCGCGATCCGCCCGACTGGAATCTGCAAGCCGGCCATCGCGCCGGCATAGAGCCCGCGCAGCAGCGCGAGCAGCCCGTAGCTCAGCGCGAATTCGGCCTGCCAGACCGGCAGCAGCACGTAGATGAGGTCGGTATAGCCGTCGTGGAGGGCATGGTTGAGCCCGGTCACCGTCAGCGTGCGGGTTGCCCTGACGCTGCCGGAGGAGGATGCGCCGGCTTCGGCGGATACGCTCATTGCAGCCGTCCGGAGCCAGAAAATCTAAAGTTTGCGCAGCTGGGCATCGGGAGAGATTTCCGGAAAGAGAAGAAATACAAGAAGCTTGCAAGCACTATGCGTCGGCAAAGCGCTTGTCACAAATCAGTAATAATCGGATCATGCGTTAGAAAATCTGGTATTAGGTGGACATGTTCGTCCCACGCCGCAGCCTGCCGCCGCTCAATGCGGTCCGTGCCTTCGAGGCCGCCGCACGGCTCGGCAGCTTCAAGGAAGCCGCTGCCGAGCTCAGTGTGACTCATGGCGCGGTCAGCCAGCAGATCCGCCTGCTCGAGGAATGGCTGGGTGCGCCGGCGCTGTTCCGGCGCTCGGTGCGTCGCGTGGTGTTGACGCCGGCGGGCGCGGCCTTGCTTGCGGAATTCGCGCCGGCGCTCGACCGGATTTCCGCGGCCGTGCAGCAGCATCGCGAGCGGCGCGGCGATGCCGCTGTCGCGGTGTTGCGCGTCAATGCGCTCGCGACCTTCAGCCTGCGCTGGCTGCTGCCGCGGATGAGCCGGTTTCGCGCCGAGCATCCGGATATCGAGGTGCGCTTGAGCACGTCGAATGATCCGGTCGACGCGCTGCCTGAATCCTTCGACGTCGTGATCCGCGGCGGGCCGGATACGTTTCACGGCTTCTCGTCCCGCTTCCTGGTGTCGGAGCGAAGATTGCCGGTGTGCAGTCCGTCGTTGCTGGAGCAATTGCCGCTGCACGAGATCGCGGACCTCTCACGGCACACGCTGCTGCATGTCACCTCGATGCCGCGGCTGTGGCGCGACTGGCTGACTGAAGCGGGGCACTCCGCGCTCGAGCCGGCAGCGGCGCTGACCTTCGATCATTTCTACCTGACGATCCAGGCCGCGCTCGATGGCCTCGGCGTCGCGATGGGACCGACCGCGCTGATCGCGGACGATCTCGCGGGGGGCCGCCTGGTGACGCCGTTTCCTGCCATCAGCCTGCCGGCGCGGAGCTATTTCGCCTATTTTCCGGCGGGGCGCAGCAACGATCCGCACAGCGCGGTGTTCTGCGATTGGCTCGAGCAACAGGGCCGGATGACGGGCTGAGGGTGATTGCAGGTCAGGCGGCCGACGGATCGTCGCCGTCGATTTCCTGCGGCATGTCGATCACGACGCGGCCGCCGGCAAGATCGACCGTCGGCACCACGGCATTGGTGAAGGGCAGCAGCATCGTCGCGCCCTGCGGCGGGGCGATCTCGATGATGTCGCCGGCGCCGAAATTATGGATCGCGATCACCTTGCCGAGCGGCTGCTCTGCCGTCGTCACCGCAGCGAGCCCGATCAGATCGGTGTGGTAGTACTCGCCGTCATCGGTGTCCGGCAGCCGGTCGCGCGGCACGTAGAGCTCGAGGCCGTTGAGCCGTTCGGCGTCATCGCGGGTGGCGACGCCCTTCAGCGTCACCACCAGATGGTCCTTGGCCTCGCGCGCATGCATGACCTCGAACTGGCGCGCGCCGTCCTTGGTCATCAGCGGGCCGTAATCCCTGACGGCCAGCGGATCTTCGGTGAAGGTCCACAGCCGGACGGCGCCGCGCACGCCATGCGCAGCGCCGATACGGGCGACACAGACCGGGGCAGCCACCGTGGTCGCCGTTCAGCTTAGGCCTTGGCGGCGGCTTCGGCCTGCGCCTTGCGCTCCTTGCGTGGCACGGCCTTCTCGGGGTTGTTGCGCGGCGCGCGCTTCTTGACGCCGGCGGCGTCGAGGAAGCGGGTCACGCGATCCGACGGCTGCGCGCCCTTGGCGAGCCAGGCCTTCACCTTCTCCATGTCGAGCTTCAGGCGGGCCTCGTTGTCCTTCGGCAGCAGCGGATTGAAGTGGCCGAGACGCTCGATGAAGCGGCCATCGCGCGGAAAGCGCGAGTCGGCGACGACGACGTGATAGACAGGACGCTTCTTGGTGCCTGCGCGAGCGAGGCGGATAACAACGGACATTCAGTTCTCCTTCAAAGGTCGATGTGTTCGATTGATTGGCATTCCGCGTCGCGCCGGCATCTGAGCCGTCGCGACGAATTCCTCATTTCTTCTTGCCCGGAAAGCCGCCGAGGCCCGGCAGCATCGGCTTGCCGGAAAGCCCGGTCAGGCCCGGCACGTTCGGCAGGCCGCCGCGCAGCCCGGCCGGCAGATCCTTCGGCAGATTGAGCAGGCCGCCGCCGGCGCCGCCCTGCATCTTCTCGGCGAGCGCCTTCATCTCTTCCGGCGACGGCGGCTTCATACCGCCGCCAAAGCCCATCGCCTGCGCGATGCCGGCCAGCGGGCCGCGCTTGCCGCTTCCCATGGCCTTCATCATGTCGGCCATGTTCCGGTGCATCTTCAAAAGCTTGTTGACGTGTTCGACGCTCTGGCCGGCGCCCGCCGCGATGCGCTTCTTGCGGCTCGCTTTCAACAGATCGGGGTTCTTGCGCTCCTGCCGCGTCATCGAATCGATGATCGCGACCTGGCGCTTCAGAATCTTGTCGTCGATGCCGGCGGCCGCGATCTGGTTTTTCATCTTGGAGATGCCGGGCATCATGCCCATCAGGCCGCCGATGCCACCCATGTTGGCCATCTGCTGCAGCTGCTCGCGCATGTCGTTGAGGTCGAACTGACCCTTGCGCATGCGCTCGGCGGTGCGCGCGGCCTTCTCGGCGTCGATGTTGGCGGCGGCCTTTTCGACCAGCGAGACGACGTCGCCCATGCCGAGGATGCGGCCGGCGATGCGGCTCGGATGGAAGTCTTCCAGCGCGTCGGTCTTTTCACCAGTGCCGATCAGCTTGATCGGCTTGCCGGTGACTGCGCGCATCGACAGCGCGGCGCCGCCGCGGCCGTCGCCGTCGACGCGCGTCAGCACGATGCCGGTGAGGCCGACGCGTTCATCGAACGCGCGCGCGAGGTTGACCGCGTCCTGGCCGGTGAGCGAGTCGGCAACCAGCAGCACTTCGTGCGGGTTGGCGGCGGCCTTGATCTCGGCCGCCTCCTTCATCATGTCTTCGTCGAGCGTGGTGCGGCCGGCGGTGTCGAGCAGCACGACGTCGTAGCCGCCGAGCTTGCCGGCTTCGAGCGCGCGCTTCGCGATCTGCGGCGGTATCTGGCCCGCGACGATCGGCAGCGTGGGAATGTCGAGGTCGCGGCCGAGCACCGCGAGCTGCTCCATCGCCGCCGGGCGGTAGACGTCGAGCGAGGCCATCAGCACCTTGCGCTTGTCGCGCTGGACCATGCGGCGTGCGAGCTTGGCGGTGGTGGTGGTCTTACCGGAGCCCTGCAGACCGACCATCATGATCGGCACCGGCGGCACGGAGTTGATGTCGATGGTCTGGCCGTCGGAACCGAGCGTGGCGACCAGCTCGTCATGGACGATCTTGACCACCATCTGGCCCGGCGTCACCGACTTGACGACGGTGGCGCCGATCGCCTGCTCGCGGACCCGGTCGATGAAGCTGCGGACCACCTCGAGCGCGACGTCGGCTTCGAGCAGCGCGCGGCGCACCTCGCGCATCGCGGCATCGACGTCCTTTTCGGTCAGCGCACCGCGCCCCGTCAGACGATCGAGAATGCCACCAAGCCGTTCCGACAGATTGTCGAACAATGCCGTTGTCCTTCGTTGCGCCCGTGAGCGCGCGTCACTCGCTTCGGGCCATCCCCGCGCGTTCGCGCGTGATGACCACATAGTCTGCCTCGGCACCGTGCCAAGACGGTGTACCAAGACGATGGTCCAAACACTTTCGCGCCCGAGGGCGCATCGCGCTGTCGGGCGTGGGCCTCTGGCCTCCAGGACCAGTCGGCGGGTCGAAAAGACGAAGCTTTCCGAGAAAGTCGCGGCGTTAAACGCTGCCGGGGCGGCAAAGTCAAGGAAAGTTTCGCCGCAGTCGGCGCAGCTCCAGCTTTAAGATACTGAAATCACGTCGATTTGCCGAGCTGGTTCCGAATTCGCCGCGGTCACCCATATAAGCGGAGCCTGCCTCCTGTTCGGGAACCCGCTTGCCCATCACCCGCCGCCGCGTTCTTGCAACCTTGACCGGAGCCGCCGCTGCGATCGGCGTGCCCTCGATCTGGATGACTTACATGAAAACCTATGACGGCCCCGTCTCGGATCACTTCGACGGCCTGCACTTCTTTGATCCGGATGGTTCGCCGCCGAAATCGCTGGGCGAGGTGCTGCGTTGGCAGTTCGGGGGGCGCCGCAAGCGCGAGGTCTGGCCGGAATGGGCGCCAAGCCCCCATGCCGATACGCCGCCGCCGCGCGTCGAGGGCGACAAGGTGCGGCTGTGCTTCGTCGGCCATGCCAGCTGGCTGATCCAGACTGGCGGCCTCAACATCCTGGTCGATCCGGTGTGGTCGATGCGCGCCTCGCCGTTCAGCTTCGCAGGTCCCAAGCGGCACAACGATCCCGGCATCGCGTTCGAGAAATTGCCCAAGATCGATGTCGTGCTGGTGTCGCACGGCCATTACGATCATCTCGACGTTGCGACGCTTTCGAAGCTGACGTCTGCGTTCGGCCCTCGCGTGGTAACGCCGCTCGGGAACGACATCACGATGCGTGCGTCCGACACCGCGATCAAGGCCGAGGCGTTCGACTGGTACCAGCGCGTTGAGCTTGGCAACGGCGTTGCCGCGACATTGGTGCCGACGCGGCACTGGTCGGCGCGCGGCCTGTTCGATCGCAACAAGGCGCTGTGGGCGAGCTTCGTGCTGGAGACGCCGGCCGGCAAGCTCTACATCGTCTGCGATTCCGGCTACGGCGACGGCCGGCATTTCCGCCGTGTGGCCGACGCGCACGGACCCTTAAGGCTCGCGATCCTGCCGATCGGCGCCTATGAGCCGCGCTGGTTCATGCAGGACCAGCACATGAACCCGGAGGATGCGGTGAAGGCGCTGGCCGATTGCGGCGCCGCCCAGGCGCTGGCGCATCACCACGGTACGTTCCAATTGACCGACGAAGCGATCGACGCGCCCGCGATCGCGCTCGGCGAGGCGTTGGATGCGGCGAAAGTGCCGCGCGAGAAATTCGTGGCGTTGAAGCCGGGGCAGGTGTTCGAGATTTAGCAGCTGTCGTCCCGGCCTAGTGCGCAATTGCGCACGGGGGCCGGGACCCATTACCACCGAGTTTGGTTGCGAACGGAAGCGCAGCCCCAGCGTCGCGCAACAATCAATATTTGGGGTTATGGGTCCCGGCCTTCGCCGGGACGACAGTAACTCTTATTTCTCCTTGATCGCCCACGACACGCTCACATTCACCGTCAGGGTTTCCTCGCCCTGCGCGACCGGCGTCGGTGCCGCGGCGAATCCGGCCGTGGCCATCTTGGCGCGGAACATCGGCACCGGCGCCGAGCCGACTTCCGAAATGTTCAGCGGCGCGCCGAGCGTGACGCCGGCGGCCTTGGCGTAGATCTCGGCCTTGCGGCGGGCGTCGGCGATCGCCTTTTCGCGTGCGTCGTCGAGCAGCTTCGAGGCCTGCGACACCGAGAAATTGAGCGCGCCGATATCGTTGGCGCCGGCGCCGACCAGGACGTCGATGACGCCGGCGACCTTGCTGACGTCATGCAGCTTGATCGTGACGCGGTTGCTCGCATGGTAGCCGACGATGCTGGGCGGCGCGTTCGGCGACGACGGCGGACGGTTGGCGAATTGCGGCTGCAGCGACAGCCGCGAGGTCTGGTAGTCCTTCTCCGCGATCCCCGCGGCCTTCAGCGCCGCCAGCACCTTGCCCATCGTCACATTGTTGGCGTCGGAGGCTTCGCGCGCAGTCTTGGCGTCCGTGGTGACGCCGGCGTCGAGCTGCGCCTGGTCGGGCGCCGCCGATACGGTGGCCTCGCCGGTGACCGAGATCGCCGGCGGGAAGTCGGAATCGGCCATTGCGGGTGCAGCGAGCAGGGTGGTTGCGAGGAGAGCGGCGGCGAACGGAAGGCGATGGGTCATTGGGCTCACTTCAAGGGTACGTAGACGTTGATTACAAGCTTGTCTTCGGCGGTCTTCAGCGGATCGGTGATGTATTCCTCGATGAAGGTGTCCTTGGCTTCGAGCTTCTTGTCGTCGAGGTGATTGGTGATCGCCTCATAGGTGTTGTCCATGTTGTCGTAGGAACCGCGGTGGACGAACTTCAGCGCCTTGCCGTCGGGCGAATTGCCCATGCTCATGTTCTTGCCGAGGTTCTTCGCGTCCTGATCGATCGGGATTTCCGCGATGAAGGTGAAGCCGGTGTCGTCGGTCGAGGTGTAGACGATCATCGGGTTGCCCGACGGCTTGATGCCGTCCTTGTCGAGCAGGGCGGTGAGCTGCTTGAACGCCTCGATCAGCGCGTCGAAGGCGGAATCCCAATTGGCCGTGCCCTTCAGCATCACGACCTTCTTGGGCTCCAAGGTGAACGACTCGCCGAACGGGTCGGCGGTCTGGACCGGGGCGGCCGGCGGCGGCGTCGGAGATTGCGACGCGGCCGGGCTGTCAGCCGGCGACTTGGTCTCGGCCGGCGGTGGCACGGGCGTTGCCGACGGGGTCGGGGCGGGGGTCGGGCTCGGGCTCGCCGCGGGAGCGGGCGAGGCGGACGGCGACTGGGCAGGCGCCGGGCTTGCCAGTGCGATCGCGGCCAAAGGGAGCAGCGCGACCAGGGCCGCGCGGAGCGTGTTGATACGGTTCATTGGTATTTCTCCATCCCCTTCCTCAGACGGCCGCTCGATCTGTCCCGGCGCGCACGGTCCGCGAGGTGCGATATTCCTAACACGCGAGTTCTGCATTCGTCCCATGACAGATGTGTCATAGGGCCATTCAGGCTGGCTAATCGGCCACCTCTCGCCATATAACCGGGCAGAATTTGGGAAAATCGATGAGCGCGCTCGCCAATCACGCATTCGCCAAGATGAACGGCATCGGCAACGAGATCGTCGTCGTCGACCTGCGCGATTCAGAGGCACCAGGTCGGGCAGTCGTCTCGGCGGCGGAGGCGCGCGCCGTGGCCTCGCCGGCCGGAGCGCCCTATGACCAGTTGATGGTGCTGCAGCCGCCGCGGCTCGACGGCACCGAGGCGTACATCACGATCTACAACAATGACGGCTCTGAGGCCGGCGCCTGCGGCAACGGCATGCGCTGCGTGGTGCGGCGGATCTTCGAGAAGACTGGCCAGACCACGGCAACGTTCCAGACCCGCGCCGGCCTGCTCAATTGCTGGCAGGGGCCGACGCCCGATCTCTATACTGTCGACATGGGTGCGCCGAAGTTCGGCTGGCAGGACATTCCGCTGGCTGAGGAATTTCGCGACACCCGCTACATCGAGCTGCAGGTCGGGCCGATCGACAATCCGGTGCTGCATTCCCCCTCGGTGGTCTCGATGGGCAATCCGCACGCGGTGTTCTGGGTCGACGACGTCAACGCCTACGACCTCGAACGGTTCGGGCCGCTGCTGGAAAACCATCCGATCTTCCCGGAACGCGCCAACATCACGCTCGCGCACATCGTGGATCGCGACCACATCACGATCCGCACCTGGGAGCGCGGTGCCGGCCTCACCCGGGCCTGCGGCTCGGCGGCCTGTGCGACGGCGGTCGCGGCGGCGCGGCTGAAGCGCGCCAACCGGATCGTCGAGATCACGCTGCCCGGCGGCAAGCTCGGCATCGAGTGGCGCGAGCGCGACGATCACGTGCTGATGACCGGCACCGCCGATTTCGAATATGAGGGCCGCTTCGATCCGGCGCTGTTCGCCAGCGTCGCCTGATCAGGGCGTTGGGGATCGGTTATGGGCGTCGATGTCGTCACCTTTGGCTGTCGCCTCAACGCCTTCGAATCCGAAGTGATCCGCCGCGAGGCCGAGCAGGCGGGACTTGCCGACACCATCGTCATCAACAGCTGCGCCGTTACCAACGAGGCGGTGGCACAGGCCCGGCAGTCGATCCGCAAGCTGAAACGCGAACGGCCCAATGCGCGCATCGTGGTCACCGGCTGCGCGGCGCAGACGCAGGCCGAAATATTCGCCGAGATGGCCGAGGTCGATCGCGTCGTCGGCAATGACGAGAAGCTGCGCGGCGCCGCCTGGCAGGCGACGCGCGCTGCATTCGATATCGGCGCCAGCGAGAAGGTCGCGGTCGCCGACATCATGGCGGTGACCGAGATGGCGCCGCATCTGCTCGACGGCTACGCGCGCGGGCTGCCGCGGGTATTCGTGCAGGTGCAGAACGGCTGCGACCATCGCTGCACCTTCTGCATCATCCCCTATGGCCGCGGCAATTCGCGCTCGGTGCCGATGGGCGCGGTGGTCGATCAGGTCCGCATGCTGGTCGAGCGCGGCCACGCCGAGATCGTGCTGACCGGCGTCGATCTGACGAGCTATGGCGCCGACCTGCCGGGCGCGCCGAAGCTCGGCCAGCTGACCCGGCAGATCCTGCGCCACGTGCCCGAGCTGCGACGGCTGCGCATCTCGTCGATAGACTCGATCGAGGCCGATCGCGACCTGCTCGATGTCATCGCCGACGACATCAGGCTGATGCCGCATCTCCATCTGTCGCTGCAGTCCGGCGACGACATGATCCTGAAGCGGATGAAGCGCCGGCATTCCCGCCAGGACGCGATCGATTTCTGCGCGCAGGTGCGCCGGCTGCGGCCGGACATCGCCTTCGGCGCCGACATCATCGCGGGCTTCCCGACCGAGACCGAGGATATGTTCACGCGCTCGCTCGATCTGGTCGAACAATGCGACCTCACCTTCCTGCATGTGTTTCCCTATTCGAAGCGCCCCGGCACGCCGGCGGCACGGATGCCGCAGGTCGCAGGCGAGGCGATCAGGGAGCGCGCCAAGCGGCTGCGCGCGGCAGGCGAAGCTGCGCTGGTGCGTCGGCTCGGGGCCGAAGTCGGCGCGACGCGCGAGGTGCTGATCGAGAGCGAGCGGCAGGGCCGCACCGAACATTTCCTGCCGGTCGCGATCGATGGCGATGTGCCGGGCATGGTGCGGCGACTGACCGTGGCCGGACATGACGGCGCGCGTCTCTCCATCGTCATTCCGGGGCTCGCCGAAGGCGAGAGCCCGGAATCCATGGGGCCGCATAGTTCGTCGAAGAATGGATTCCGGGTTCTCGCTTCGCGAGCCCCGGAATGACGAGGGAATAGAGGGGTGGTGTAGGATGGATAGAGCTTAGCAAAGCTCATTCGTAGCGCACTCAGTGCGTGCGTCCGCCGGGCCTTGCCGGTTGCGACGCGCGAACCTGCCAGAACCGCAGCAGGCGGTCGGCGTTTTCGCGGGTCATTTTCATGAACTGGCCCTTCGCATGGGCAAGCTCGACCGGCCCCATCGAGCCGGTCGTATAGCGGCATTCCATCACCGCGACGGTGGTCTCCCAGCTCAGGCCGGCCGCGCGGCACGGCACCAGCAGGCCTTCGCTGCGCAGGCTCTGCATCAGGGAGCGGATCACCTCGATGCTCGACTGTGCGAGGCCCGCTAGCGCAACAACGGTCTCTTCATATCTTCGCTGCCTGGCGAAGCCGAGCAAAGCGGCCTCGTTGAGGTCGCCGTTGTCCTTCAGCCTTGCGATGTGACGCCTGGCTGCGGTGAAATCGCGGACCTGCGACATGTCGCGCTCGACGCCGGCGGCGACCGCGGCGATCGCGTGCCGGATCTCCTCGAACAGATACGGCGGGGCGCGTTCCAGCAAACGGCTGCGAACCTCCTCCGTTGCGCGGCGCAGCAGCTGAAGCCGGAGCTCCGACGGCAGATCGGCGCGGATGCCGGTCTCGACGGCGAGGACCGGATCGTGCTCGGCCTGCGCGAGGATGACGGCAAATCCGTCCGGCGATACCTTGGCGCCGGGATTGTTGACCAGGCGATGGCTCACACTGGCAAAGCGACGCGCCAGCAATGCGTCGGTGACGACTTCCTTCAGCCACCAGCGACCGGCGACGGCGAGCAGATGCTGCTCGCTCTTGGTCTGCGCGATCTCGATCAGATCGTCCGCACTGAGCCGCGACGACTCCTGCAGAACCGGCCGCGCGATCCTGATCTCGTCATTGCCAGCGAGACGGCGAATGATCGCGGGCGGTGCCTGGGTCACCGGTGCGAGCTGCTCGCTGATCTCGGCAAGCGCCATCCGGGCGCTGATGTCGGCAAGCGCCCGGAGCTCGATGGTCTTGACCAGCCGTTCGAGCACGTTGTCGAACAGCTCGACCTGTTCACTGTTGAAGCTGCCGGCGGAGGTGAGGAAGAGGTCGGTGACGCGTTTGGCGGTGGCGATGCATTTTTCGGCGGAGCCGGCGCGTATCGCCGCCTCGACTTCGTCGACAATTGCCTGCTCGGCAGTCAGCATTGCTCGTCCTGAGCCCGTCGTGATGCGCTTTTCTAAGCCGCCTGCAGGACTACCGGATGGAGCTGAAAGTTCCGTAAAGGATAACGGTCCGTAAAACCACGGAGATCACTCTCCGTTCCAGCCGCATGCCTTGAGCCGCTGGTGCATATGCGCCGGCGCCGGCGCGACCACATGGACCGGGTCCTTGTTGCGGGAAATCGGGATGCCGATCTCGCGGGAATGCAGATGCAGGGTCGGCTCGCCGAAGCGGGGGCCATTGCCATAGATATTGTCGCCGACGATCGGCCAGCCCATCGCTGATGAGTGCACCCGCAGCTGATGGGTGCGGCCGGTGACCGGCTCCATCGCCAGCCAGGCGAGGCCCTCGCCGCGCCCCAGCACCTTCCAGTTGGTGATCGCCTTCTGCCCGTCCGGATCCGGCTTCTGCCACCAGCCGCGCTCGGCGTTGAGCCGGCCGAGTGGCATGTCGATGGTGCCTTCATCCTCGGCCGGGCCGCCCTCGACCACGGTCCAGTAGGTCTTCGAGATCTTGCTGTGCTTGAACAGCAGCCCGAGCGAGGCGGTCGCCTTGCGGTGGCGTCCCAGGACGAGGCAGCCGGAGGTGTCCTTGTCCAGCCGATGCGCCAGCACCGGCGGCCGCGGCAGGCCGAACCGCAACGCGTCGAAGGAGGCCTCCAGATTGGGGCCGCCCTTGGGGCCGCGATGCACCGGCATGCCGGCCGGCTTGTCGATCACCAGCATCAACCCGTCGCGGTGGAGCACCCGGCCCAGGATTTCTTCCGCGGTCAATTGGGGAACATCGATCAATTCGTCGAGACTTTCGTTTGTGAGCCGAAACGGCTAACACGTCCGCGCCATGAACGATACCACTGCAGGAACTCCAAAACAGAGCTGGTGGCAGCGCCTGAAGGGCGGCCTGAAGCGGACCTCGAGTTCGATCGGGACCGCGGTCGCTGACCTCGTCACCAAGCGCAAGCTCGATTCCGCCATGCTCGACGATATCGAGGATGTGCTGCTGCGCGCCGATCTCGGGACCGATGTCGCGGTCCGCATTGCGGAGGCGGTCGGCAAGGGCCGCTACGACAAGGCGATCTCCGCCGACGAGGTCAAGGGCGTGGTTGCGACCGAGGTCGAGAAGGTGCTGGCGCCGGTGGCGAAGCCGCTCGAGATCGATGGCTCGAAGCAGCCGTTCGTCATCCTGGTCGTCGGCGTCAACGGCTCCGGCAAGACCACGACGATCGGCAAGTTGGCGGCGAAACTCTCGGCCGAGGGCCGCAAGGTCATGCTGGCCGCCGGCGACACTTTCCGCGCCGCGGCGATCGAGCAGCTCAAGGTCTGGGGCGAGCGTACCAAGTCGCCGGTCATTGCGGGCGCGCAAGGCTCGGATTCGGCAAGCCTCGCCTTCAGCGCGCTGACCGCAGCCAAGGAGCAGACGCGCGACGTGCTGCTGATCGACACCGCCGGCCGGTTGCAGAACAAGTCCGAGCTGATGAACGAGCTCGAAAAGGTCGTGCGCGTCATCAAGAAGGTCGATGCGTCGGCACCGCACGCGGTGCTGCTCGTGCTCGACGCCACGGTGGGACAAAATGCGCTGTCGCAGGTCGAGGCGTTTCATCGTACGGCAGGCGTCACCGGCCTCGTGATGACCAAGCTCGACGGCACCGCACGCGGCGGCATCCTTGTTGCGCTGTCGGAGAAGCACAAGCTGCCGGTGCATTTCATCGGCGTCGGCGAAGGCGTTGAGGACCTCGCGCCCTTCACCGCGAAGGATTTTGCCAAGGCGATTGCCGGGATCGAGGCATGATCCCGAAAATCATGCCTCAAACCAGCACCGAGGGTTAATGGACAAGACCCAGCCACATCCGCTGTTCAAGCTTGCGACCGAGCTCGGTCCGCTGCTCGTGTTCTTCGTCGCGAACGCCAAGTACCACCTGTTCGTCGCCACGGCTGCGTTCATGGTGGCGATCGTGGCGGCGATGATCGCATCCTATGTGGTGACGAAACACGTACCGATCATGGCGCTGGTGACCGGCGCGATCGTCCTGGTGTTCGGCACCCTGACGCTGGTGCTGCACGACGAGACCTTCATCAAGGTCAAGCCGACCATCATCTACGGCCTGTTCGCGGCCGTGCTCGGCGGCGGGCTGCTGTTCGGCCGTTCCTTCATCGCCGTGATGTTCGACCAGATGTTCAATCTGACGCCGCAGGGCTGGCGCATCCTCACCATGCGCTGGGCGCTGTTCTTCGCCGGCATGGCCATCCTCAACGAGATCGTCTGGCGGACCCAGACCACGGATTTCTGGGTGAACTTCAAGGTGTTCGGCGTGACGCCGCTGACCATGATCTTCGCCATCGCGCAGATGCCGCTGACCAAGCGCTATCACCTTGAGCCGGTCTCGCTGGAAACCAGCGAGGCGGACGCCGGCGATTTGCGGAAGTAGATCGGAACGCAGCGCGGGCGATTGCGCCGCGCTGCGTCCGAGGCCTCAAAGCGCGATGAGATTGGGTTGGATCGTCATCGCGCTTTGGTTTCTTGTTTGAGCATGATCTTTTCGGAAAACCGCTTCGCACTTTTCCGGATCATGCTTCTCAGCTCTTCTGCTTGGCGATGATCTTGTCCTTGATCTTGTCGTAGGTCGCCTGCGGCAGGATGTTCTTCTGCACCAGTTCATCCTTGCCCTTGTAGGGACGGCCCTTGATGATCGCGGCCGAGTAGGCCTTGCCGACACCGGGCAGCGCGTCGAGCTGGTCGGCGCTGGCGCTGTTGACGTCGAGCAGGTCGTCCTTCGCCATCCCCGTCGTCTTCGCGTCGGGCGTCACGGCCTTCGGCGCGGGAGCCATCTTGCTGACTTCCGATTTGGCGGCAGGCGTAGCCGGCTGAACGCCCTGGGCCATCGACGGCGTGGCCGTCAGCATGCCGAGCGTAAGTGCGGTGGCGAGAAGTGAAGCGAGTGTGGTCTTGCGCATATGTCCCCTCCAGAGGAACGTTGATGTCAACGCTGCTGAGTTGGGGGTGCATTCGTGGCGTTGCCGTGGCCGCGAAATGAACCGCAGATAAACGTGTCGAAGTATTTTGCCGCAGGCATTTTCGCTCGCCGTTCAGCAGCGGTTCACGGCAACGCTGAATGTCGGTGCGCTTACTGTCCGGCGTGCAGCGCCTTCTCGATCTCGACCTTGAGCACGCTGTTGACGTTCTCAGGCGTCACCGGTCCGACCAGCTTGTAGACGATGGTGCCCTCGCGCCCGACCAGGAAGGTTTCGGGTACGCCGTAGACACCCCATTCGATCGAGGCGCGGCCGTTGCCGTCGACGCCGACGATGCCGAACGGGTTGCCGTAGCGGCCGAGGAAGCGCCGCGCATTCTCCGGCGAGTCCTTGTAGTTGATGCCGATGATCTGGAAGCGTTTGTCGCGGCCGAGCTCGGTGAGTAGCGGCGCCTCGTCGTGGCAGGGCACGCACCAGGACGCCCAGACGTTGACGATGGAGACCTTGCCCTTGAACGCGGCGGGATCGAGACCGGGGACGGGCGCGCCGTCCTTCTCCAGGCCGTCGAGCGCGGGTAAAGCGGTCTGCGGCGCCGGCCGGCCGATCAGTGCCGACGGAATTTTCGAGGGATCGCCGCCATAGAGCCGCAGCAGGAACAGCCCGGCGAGGCCGAGGAAGATCACGAGCGGCAGCACCACCAGCAGGCGGCGGGCTTGCGGCGGATTGCTGGTCGCCTGCTCGCTCATCTTGTGTCTGCCGCGCGGCGGCCGGAGCGGCGCGTGACGCCGCTGGCCTCGATCTCCTTGAGGCGTGCCTGCTGGCGGCGATAGTCGGTGATGATCCAGATGATCAGCAGCAGCACGACTGCGGCGACCAGCGCATAGGACGTCACGATGAAGGGGGCGTAGGGACCAAGCGACATCGTCACGCCGCTCCGATTTCGTTGGACGCGCTGCCTGCACCCTCGTTCGTGAACGTGACGCGGCTGGCCTGCATCATCTGCAGGCTGCGCACGCGCCGGCGCAGGATCTCGTTGCGCATTGCCGCGAGGTGCAGGGTGATGAAGAGCAGCGAGAACGCGATCGCCATCACCAAGAGCGGCCACAGGAACGCCTTGTCGAGCGTCGAGCCGCCCATGCGCAGCACGGAAGCCGGCTGATGCAGCGTGTTCCACCAGTCGACCGAGAACTTGATGATCGGAATGTTGATCGCGCCGACCAGGGTCAGGACCGCCGCCGCCCGCGCCGCGCGCGAGGGATCCTCCACCGCCCGCCACAGCGCGATCAGGCCGAGATACATCAGGAACAGGATCAGCACCGAAGTCAGGCGGGCATCCCACTCCCAATAAGTGCCCCACATCGGCCGGCCCCACAGCGAGCCGGTGACCAGCGCGAGGAAGGTGAAGGCGGCGCCGATCGGCGCCGCGGCTTTCGCGGCGACGTCGGCGAGCGGATGCCGCCACACCAGCGTGCCGAGTGCGGCGACGCTCATCACGCCCCAGACGAACATCGACAGCCACGCGTTCGGTACGTGGATGAACATGATCTTCACGGTGGCGCCCTGCTGGTAGTCATCGGGCGCCACCGCCGACTGGTAGAGCCCGATCGCGAGCAGGATCGCGGTCGCGCCTGCGAGCCACGGCAGGATGCGCGCAGTCAGCGCCAGAAACCTGGTCGGGTTGGCGAGGTCGGTCAGCGTCTCGGTCAGCTTCATGGCACCCTGATAGTCGTCCGCTGTGTCGCAGGCAATTGGCCCAATTCCTCTCGAAAAGATTTGATCTGGCTCATATCAATCCAGCCCGTGCCGCAGGCTGGCAGCGGCCGCAAACGGGCCGATCACGAGGCTGGCAAGCGACAGCGCGCAGAGGATCGAGAACGGTGTTCCAAACGGCAGCGGCCCCGATATCGCCGCCTGCGAGGCTGCGACGCCGAAGATCAGCACCGGGATCGACAGCGGCAGCACCAGCACCGCCAGCAGCAGTCCGCCGCGGTGCAGCGTCACGGCCAATGCCGCGCCGATCATGCCGGTGAAGGTCAGCGCCGGCGTTCCGGCCAGCAGGGTCGCCGCAACGGCAAGTGTCGCCGTGCCGTCGAGATTGAGCAGCAGGCCGAGCACCGGGGTGGCGATGATCAGCGGCAGGCCCGCGGCGATCCAGTGCGCCAGCGCCTTGGCCGCGCAGGCCAGTTCCAGCGGCGTCCGGCTCATCACGATGAGGTCGAGCGAGCCGTCCTCGTGATCGGCCGTGAACAGCCGGTCGAGCGTGAGCAGGCTCGCCAGCAGCGCGCCGAGCCAGAGGATGGCGGGGCCGAGCCGCGACAGCAGCGCGAGATCCGGACCTACCGCGAACGGCATCAGCACGGTGACGGTGAGGAAGAACAGCACCCCGATCAGCGCCCCGCCGCCGACACGCAGCGCGATCCGGATGTCGCGCCGGATCAATGCGGCCAGCGCGCTCATGCAGTGCCTCCGCGGTGATCGCTACGTGAGCCGATATCGTTCTGCGCGATCGGTGCGCTCCCTCCCCCCTTGCGGGGGAGGGCGGGGGAGAGGGGTGGCCCCGGGCGAGATCGTCGACGCGATCGCTGCTCCGACAATCTCGATCGCTCATCGTGGTGAAATCCAAGGACAGAGCGCATCGTGTGGCACCCCTCTCCCTGACCCCCTCCCGCAAGGGGGGAGGGGACGGAGAGACCTGAGCGCTGCGACGAGAGATGGGAGGGTTTGCTCATGCCGTCCCTCCCATCCGCAGATCGCGCGCGTCGATGCCGAGCGGCAGATGGGTCGCTGCGACGATCAGGCCGCCGCTGGCGAGATGGTCGCGCATCAGGGCGACGAACAACGCCTGTCCGGCCGTATCGAGCGCCGATGTCGGCTCGTCGAGAAGCCACACCGGCCGGCGAGCCGAGAGCAGGCGAGCGATCGAGAGGCGGCGGCGCTGGCCTGCCGAGAGGTAGGCCGCCGGCAGATGCGCGGCGTGGTCGAGCCCCACGGCTGCCAGGCACCCGCCGGCATCCTTGGTCTCACCGCCGAGGAATTCCCGCCAGAAGGAAAGATTTTCCATGACGCTCAGTGCCGGCTTCAAGGCGTCGCGATGGCCGAGATAGTGAGCCTGCTCGGGCAGGCTGAGCTCGGCGTCGCCGCCCTCGAGCGTGATCGTCCCTTCGGCCGGAACCAATAGCCCGGCGAGGACGCGCAGCAGCGAGGTCTTGCCCGCGCCGTTGGGGCCGGTGACGGCAAGCGCCTCGCCTGCTGCGGCTGACAAATCGAGGTTGGAGAACACCTCGCGCCCGCCGCGCACGCATTTCAGATTTCGTCCCGAGAGCCGCATGGTTCGTCTTGTCACAGCCCTCTGAAATCTTTCGCTACCGCGTGAGAATTTTTGGGTCGCGCAACGCCGTCGCACACTTGTCGGTGTGGCGGTGCTTCTAGAAAGGTTCTATAAGCCCGGAACTTGATGCAGCACACACAATCGGCGGCCGCAAGCCACCCTCCGGGCCATCCCTCGGCCAGTGTCGTTCGCCGGTGTTTAGTTACCCTTGCCGGGTATAACTGAGAATTGGGATTCCTCGCATGACCTCACTCGACAGCTTCAAATGCCGCAAGACCATGAAGGTCGGCGCCAAGTCCTACGTCTATTACAGCCTGCCCCTGGCAGAGAAGAACGGACTGAAGGGTATTTCGAAGCTGCCGTATTCGATGAAGGTTCTGCTCGAGAACCTGCTGCGCAACGAGGACGGCCGCACCGTCAAGAAGGAAGACATCGTTGCGGTGTCGAAGTGGCTGAAGAAGCGCCAGCTCGAGCACGAAATCGCGTTCCGCCCGGCGCGCGTTCTGATGCAGGATTTCACCGGCGTTCCGGCCGTGGTCGATCTCGCGGCGATGCGCAACGCGATGCAGAACCTCGGCGGCGATGCCGAGAAGATCAATCCGCTGGTGCCGGTCGATCTCGTCATCGACCACTCGGTCATCGTCAACTTCTTCGGTGACAACAAGGCGTTCGCGAAGAACGTCACCGAGGAATACAAGCAGAACCAGGAGCGCTACGAGTTCCTGAAGTGGGGCCAGAAGGCGTTCTCGAACTTCTCGGTCGTGCCGCCCGGCACCGGCATCTGCCATCAGGTCAATCTGGAATATCTCGCGCAGACGGTGTGGACCAAGAAGGAGAAGATGACGGTCGGCAGGAAGACCGGCACCTTCGAGGTCGCCTATCCGGACTCGCTGGTCGGCACCGACTCGCACACCACGATGGTCAACGGCCTTGCCGTGCTCGGCTGGGGCGTCGGCGGCATCGAGGCGGAAGCCTGCATGCTCGGCCAGCCGCTGTCGATGCTGCTGCCGGAAGTGGTCGGCTTCAAGCTCAAGGGCCAGCTCAAGGAGGGCGTCACCGCGACCGACCTCGTGCTGACCGTCACCCAGATGCTGCGCAAGCTCGGCGTGGTCGGCAAGTTCGTCGAGTTCTTCGGCCCGGGCCTCGATTTCCTGTCGGTCGCGGACAAGGCGACGATCGGCAACATGGCGCCCGAATACGGTGCGACCTGCGGCTTCTTCCCGGTCGATGCCGCGACCATCGATTACCTGAAGACCTCGGGCCGCAAGGCGGATCGCGTCAAGCTGGTGCAGGCCTATGCCAAGGCGCAGGGCCTGTTCCGCACCGCCAAGTCCGCTGACCCGGTGTTCACCACCACGCTGACGCTCGACCTCGCCGACGTCGTGCCGTCGATGGCCGGACCGAAGCGCCCCGAAGGCCGCATCGCGCTGCCGGCGGTGTCGACCGGCTTCGCCACCGCGCTGGTCGGCGAATACAAGAAGCCCGAGGGCGAGCAGAAGCGCTACGCGGTCGAGGGCCGCGACTTCGATCTCGGCCATGGCGACGTCGTGATCGCCGCGATCACCTCCTGCACCAACACCTCGAACCCGAGCGTGCTGATCGGCGCCGGCCTGCTGGCGCGCAAGGCGGCCGCCAAGGGCCTCAAGGCCAAGCCGTGGGTGAAGACCTCGCTCGCACCGGGCAGCCAGGTGGTCGCGGAGTATCTCGCCAATTCCGGCCTGCAGGCCGATCTGGACAAGGTCGGCTTCAACCTGGTCGGCTTCGGCTGCACCACCTGCATCGGCAATTCCGGCCCGCTGCCGGAAGATATTTCCAAGTCCATCAACGAAAACGGCATCGTCGCCGCCGCCGTGCTGTCGGGTAACCGCAACTTCGAAGGCCGCGTCTCGCCCGACGTGCAGGCGAACTACCTCGCTTCGCCGCCGCTGGTGGTCGCGCACGCGCTGGCCGGCACCGTGACCAAGGATCTCGCGGTCGAGCCGCTCGGCATCGGCAAGGACGGCAAGCCGGTGTTCCTCAAGGATATCTGGCCGACCGCCAAGGAGATCAACGCCTTCGTGAAGAAGTACGTCACCGCGACGATCTTCAAGAAGAAGTACGCCGACGTGTTCAAGGGCGACACCAACTGGCGCAAGATCAAGACCACGGAAAGCGAGACCTATCGCTGGAACATGAGCTCGACCTATGTGCAGAATCCGCCCTATTTCGAAGGCATGAAGAAGCAGCCCGACCCGGTCACCGACGTGGTCGACGCGCGCATCCTCGCGATGTTCGGCGACAAGATCACCACCGACCACATCTCGCCGGCCGGATCGATCAAGCTGACCTCGCCCGCCGGCAAGTTCCTCAGCGAGCACCAGGTGCGTCCCGCCGACTTCAACCAGTACGGCACGCGGCGCGGCAACCATGAAGTGATGATGCGCGGCACCTTCGCCAACATCCGCATCAAGAACTTCATGCTGAAGGGCGCCGACGGCAATATTCCGGAAGGCGGTCTGACCAAGCACTGGCCCGACGGCGAGCAGATGTCGATCTACGATGCCGCGATGAAGTATCAGGCGGAAGGCGTGCCGCTCGTGGTGTTCGCCGGCGCCGAATACGGCAACGGCTCGTCGCGCGACTGGGCCGCCAAGGGCACCCGCCTGCTCGGCGTGCGCGCGGTGATCTGCCAGAGCTTCGAGCGCATCCATCGCTCCAACCTGGTCGGCATGGGCGTGCTTCCGCTCACCTTCCAGGACGGCACCTCATGGTCCTCGCTCGGCCTCAAGGGTGACGAGAAGGTCACGATCCGTGGGCTGCAGGGCGATCTGAAGCCGCGCCAGACGCTGACCGCCGAGATCGTCTCCGCCGACGGCGGCAAGCGGGATGTCCCGCTGCTCTGCCGCATCGATACGCTGGATGAGCTCGACTACTATCGCAACGGCGGCATCCTGCATTACGTGCTGCGCAAACTCGCGGCCTAAAGGGCCTTTTGTTGGAGCATGGTCTATTTGGGCCGTGCTCCAACGCGGAATTGTGATCCGTGCCTCACTGCTTAGTGAGTGGCGGCTAAAAAGAAGGCGGCCTATGAAAAGGCCGCTTTCTCGCGTTTTGGGGCACGCAAGTTCAGGGACAGACTTCATGCTCCGTACAATTACGGATGGAAATCATCACGACTGGTTCGCAGTATGACAGCGATGATGGCCTATAATTCGATTTCGCGATGGTCCGGTGCGCTCGGTATCTGCGCGATCGTCGCGATCATACGCCCCGCTCACGCCGATCCGCGTGCAGTCGTCGAACTCTTCACCTCGCAGGGATGCTCGTCCTGTCCGCCCGCGGACAAGATCATCGGTGATCTCGCGAAGGACCCCAACGTCATCGCGCTGAGCATGCCGATCGACTATTGGGACTATCTCGGCTGGAAGGACACGCTGGCCGATTCGCGCTTCAGCGCGCGCCAGAAGGCCTATTCCCACATGCGCGGCGATCGCGACGTCTACACGCCGCAGGCCGTGGTCAACGGCTCCGCGCATGTGATCGGCAGCGATCGCGCCAGCATCGAGGACGCCATCAAGAGCACCGAGAAGGGCGGCACCGTGATGTCGGTGCCGGTGACGATGACGCTGACCGGCAAGCAGATCAACGTGTCGGTCGCGGCATCGAAGTCTCCCGCGGTGTCGCGCGGCGAAGTCTGGATCTGCTCGATCTCGAAGTCGGTGCCGATCTCGATCGCGCGCGGCGAGAACCGCGGCCACGAGATCACCTACCACAATGTGGTGCGCAATCTCCTGAAGGTCGGCGATTGGAACGGCTCGTCCGGCAGCTGGACGGTGCCGCTGGAGAACATCACGCGCGATGGGGTCGATGCCGCGGCGGTGTACGTCCAGGACGGCAATCGCGACAAGCCGGGACCGATGCTCGGCGCCGCATTCACCTCGCTTCACTAGAGCATGATCCGGAAAAGTGCGAAGCGGTTTTCCGAGAAGATCATGCTCAAACAAAGAGCTAAAGCGCGATGACGATTCGACCCAATCTCATCGCGCTTTAGCGCGTTGCTGCGCGGGTTGCCGTCTGCGCGGCCGCGCGCAGGCTGGCGCGGCGACCAACATACATCCGATGATTTGCTGAAGAGCGAGCGCTGAAGGCTTGCGCACGCATCTCGATCGCGTGCGGTCGAGCAGGTCCCCAAAAACAAAAAGGACCAACTTTCGTTGGCCCAGTGTTGGGATTAACTCCCCTGCGAACAGGCCCGATCCCGACGGCCCCGGGGGGCTGGGGGCTGAGGAATCCGGAACCGAAAGGACCGGGCCAACGCAGGATTATCTTTTTGCAGGGCAGCGGGGCAGGCGATGGGCGGAAGTGGGGCAGCAATATGATTCTGCTAACGTTCCCGTGACTCTTCGGTTTTCGGGACAATCCGTCGCGCCTGACCGTGGTTAAGGCCTGGTTGCGTTGCGAATGGGCCCTTGCGGGCCCCGGCGCTTAGCGCAATCATGTCACTCTCGTGACGATCCCGAAGTTGGGGGCACCGGCCTTCGGAACCCGATCGTCACCGGGATGACAAGGAGGCGCTCGATGAGTTTGATCTCGGAGGACACCGATCCGAGCGGGAGTCGCGCCGCGGCGCGCCCCGCCGCAGCGATCCCCCAAGCCAACCGCGTGACATTCAATCGACTTGAACTCAACCGCATTCTCAATCTCTACGGCCGCATGGTCGCCGATGGCGAGTGGCGCGATTATGCGATCGACTTCCTGAAGGACCGCGCCGTGTTCTCGGTGTTCCGGCGGGCGTCCGAGATGCCGATCTACCGGATCGAGAAGGATCCCCGGCTGGCGCGCAAGCAGGGCATGTACAGCGTGATTTCGCCGACCGGCCTGATCCTGCGCCGTGGCCACGAACTCGAGCGGGTGCTGCTCGTCATCGATCGCAAGCTGTCGCTGGTGTAAGCCGCGCCGGCCGGCTTCGCAGCCGTGTTTTCAGTTGCGCAAAACAAAAGCCCCGGCGGTGAGGCCGGGGCTTGGATCGATCGGTTCGCTCGAGGCGCTTAGTCGCGCTGGCCGAGCAGCTGCAGCAGCAGCGTGAACAGGTTGATGAAGTTCAGGTAGAGCGACAGCGCACCCGTAATTGCCGCACGCTCCGCCATCACGCCACCCTGCGAGGCGTAGCCGTAGATGTAGTCGTTCTTCAGCCGCTGGGTGTCCCAGGCGGTGAGGCCCGCGAACACCAGCACGCCGACCACCGAGACGATGAACTGCAGCGCCGAGCTCGCCAGGAACAGGTTGACCAGGCTCGCGATGATGATGCCGATCAGGCCCATGAACAGGAACGAGCCCATGCCGCTCATGTCACGCTTGGTGGTGTAGCCGTAGAGGCTAAGCGCACCGAACGTCGCCGCGGTGATGAAGAACACGCGCACGATCGAGGTGTGCGTGTACACCAGGAAGATCGACGACAGCGACAGGCCCATCAGCGCCGAGAATACCCAGAACAGCAGCTGGGCGGTCGCGGGCTGCAGGCGGTTGATACCGGCCGAGATGACGAACACCATCGCCAAGGGAGCGAGGATGAACAGCCACTTCAGCGGGCTCACGAACATCGCGTAGCCGAACTGCGTCAGATAGGCGTTGCCGAATTTGGCGACGGCGGCCGACTGGTCGGTCGTCACCGCGCCCATGTAGACGCCGAGCGCGGCCAGGCCGGTGATGGCGAGGCCGATGCTCATGTAGTTGTAGATGCGCAGCATGTAGGCGCGCAGACCGGCGTCGACGGCCGCAGCGTCAATGCGCCCGGCGGCCCGGCCGAAAGGAGAAGCGTAATTGCGGTCTAGGTCCGACATGGTCGAATTCCCGTGGTTGGTCCCGGTGGAGCGCAAGGGATTTGCGGCGCCGGTCGTAAATCTAACTCAGATGGTGCGGTTTGCGGAGCATTAATTCCGTGTCATTCAAACCGGCCATCCGACCCGATTGATATGTGGGAAATTAACACATCCGAGGCAAGCTTCCACGCGCGGCTGAATGTCGCTCTGGCCTAGCATTATTAGGCAAAACGGCGCCGCCACCGCTACAAATTGTCACAAATTCCGCAACACCGAGGCGGGCTTCTGGTTCAGCGCGAGCAGCGTGCCGGCCAGCCCCAGGCCGACCGTGACGACCAGCGCGGCGACCACGACCGCGGCGGCACTGCCGGCCTGCCAGATGAAACTCAGCGTCATCAGCCGCGTCACGATCAGCCAGGCCGCGACCGAGCCGGCGATCACCCCAAAAATCGCGGTTGCAAAACCGATCATCAGATACTCCAGCGCGTAGGCGCCGAGCAGCCGCACCCGGGTGGCGCCGAGCGTCTTGAGGATCACGGCGTCATAGACGCGGTGGCGGTGCCCGGCGGCGAGCGCGCCGCCCAGCACCAGGATCGCCGAGATCAGCGTCACGGCACTGGCGCCGCGGATCGCCAGCACCAGGTTGCTGACGACGCTGCCGACCGTCTCCAGCGCCTCGCGGACCCGGACGCTGGTGACCATCGGGAACGTGTCGGCGACCTGCTTGATGATGCGTGCGTCGTCGGTCGAGCTCGCTTGGGTCGAGCTCGCATGCGGCTCCGTCAGGGTCGCGACGTGGCTGTGCGGCGCGCCCTTGAAGGCGTTCGGCGAGAACACCAGCACGAAATTGATGCCGAGGCCCTGCCAGTCGATGTTGCGCAGATTGGCGATCTTCGCCGGAACGTCGCGGCCGAGCACGTTGACCACGATCTCGTCGCCGATCTTCAGGCCCAGGCCGTCGGCGATCTTCTTCTCCATCGAGACCAGCGGAGGCCCGCTGTAGTCCGGGCCCCACCATTCGCCCTCGACGATCTTCGAGCCCTTGGGAATTTCGCCGGTATAGGTCAGGCCGCGGTCGCTCTGCAGCACCCACTCGGAATCGACCGACGGCTTGAGCTGGTCGGCCTTGACGCCGCGCGCGGCGACGATGCGCCCGCGCAGCATCGGCACGTCCTCGACGGTTGAGCCCGGTGCGATCTGGCCGAGGAAGGCGGCAAAGCGGCCCGCTTCGGTGGAGGGGATGTCGATGAAGAAGAACGACGGCGCCCGCTCCGGCAGCGCGGCCAGGAATTGTCGGCGCAGATTGCCGTCGATCTGGGTGATGGTGACCAGCACCGCGAGCCCGAGCCCCAGCGACAACACCACCGACGGCGTCAGCGCGCCCGGCCGGTGGATGTTGGCGATGGCGAGCCGCAGCATGGTCATGCGGCTGCGCGGCAGCCGCCGCGCCACCGCCATCAGGATCTCGGCGATCCCGCGCAGCAGCAGGAACACCGCGATCGAGGCGGCGACGAACACCGTGGCGATCCGCTTGTCATAGGCGAGCCCGATCGCGACGCCGATCAGGAGCGCGACCACCACGGCCATCAGCGCCAGATAGCTCCAGCGTGGCCGGTGCCACTCGCTGGCGACGGTCTCGCGGAACAGCGCCGCGACCGGCACGTCATGGACCCGGCCGAGCGGCCACAGCCCGAACGCCAGCGCGGTGAGCTGGCCGTAGATGAAGGAGAGCGCGAGTTCGTCGGGATGCAGGGCAGGCACCACCGGCAGCGGCAGCAGCTTGCCGAACAGGCCGACGATGACGAAGGGTAGCGCGGCGCCGAGCACCAGGCCGATCACCGAGCCGATTCCCGCCAGCACCACCACTTGCGTGCAGTAGATCGTGAAGACGTCGCGCCCGGTGGCGCCGAGCGCCTTGAACGAGGCGATGACGTCGCGGCGCCGGTCGATATGGCTCTTCACCGCATTGGCGACGCCGACGCCACCGACCAAGAGCGCAGCAAGACCAACGAGGGTCAGGAACTGGGTGAAACGGTTGATGGTGCGCTCGAGCTGCGGCGAGGCGTTGCTGCGGCTGCGCACCTCCCAGCCGGCCTCCGGTGCCGCGGCGCGCGCACCGTCGATCAGTGCGGTGGTGGCGCGATCGTCGTTGGCGCCGTCGGGCAGCTTCACCCGGTAGATCCAGCGCACCAGGCTGCCGGGCTGCAACAGGTCGGTGGCGCGCAGGCTGGCTTCGCTGATCAGGAAGCGCGGGCCGAGGCCGACGCCGCCGGCGAGCTTGTCGGGCTCGGCCACGACGACGCTGCGGATCTGGTAGGTCGCGCTGCCGATGCTGACGCGGTCGCCGAGCTTCAGGTCGAGCCGCGCCAGCAAGGTCGAGTCGGCCGCCGCGCCAAAAACGCCGTCGCGCTCGGCGAGCAGATCGGCGACCGGCATGTTCGGCTCGAGCGTCAGTTCGCCGAGCATCGGATATCTGCCGTCGACCGCCTTGAGCTCGACCAGCGCCAGTTTGCCGACGCTGCTGCGGGCCATCGCGCGCAGCGTGGCTGCAATCGAAACCTCGCCGCGGGTGCGCAGATACGCCACCTCGTCGGGCTTGGCCTCGCGCGAAATGAGCGAGAACGCGACATCGCCGCCGAGCAGCGTGCGGCCCTCGCGCGACAGGCCGTCGCCAAGGCTGGCGGCAACCGAGCCGACGCCTGATATCGCCATCACGCCGAGCGCGATGCAGGCGATGAAGACGTAGAATCCGCGCAGGCCGCCGCGCAACTCGCGCAGCGCGTAACGGAAGGCAAGCGACGACGCGCGGCTCTGCACCGCGACTTCGGACGCAAAGCTCATGTGGCTGATTGTCCGTCGATCCGGCCGGAGCGCAGCCGCACCACGCGGTCGCAGCGCTGCGCGAGCGCGAGATCATGCGTCACCAGCACCAGGGTCATGCCGCGCTCGGCGTGCTTGGTGAACAGCAAATCGACGATCTGCTTGCCGGTCGTTTCGTCGAGATTTCCGGTCGGCTCGTCGGCGACCAGGATCGTGGGATCGGGCGCAAGCGCGCGTGCGATCGCGACGCGCTGCTGCTCGCCGCCGGAGAGCTGCGTCGGATAGTGATGCAGCCGTTCGCCGAGCCCGACCGATTGCAGCTCCTGCGCAGCGCGCGCGGCGGCATCCGGATTGCCGGCGAGTTCGAGCGGCACCGCGACGTTCTCCAGCGCGGTCATGGTCGGGATCAGGTGGAACGACTGGAAGACGATGCCGACCTGGCGGCCGCGGAAGCGTGCCAGCGCATCTTCGTCGAGGGCATTGAACGAGGTGCCGTCGACGACCACTTCTCCACTGTCAGGACGTTCGAGCCCCGCCATCACCATCAGCAAGGTCGACTTGCCCGAGCCCGACGGGCCGATCAGGCCGATGGCCTCACCCGCTGCCACACGAAGGCTGATATCTTTGAGGATATGAACCCGTGCCGCGCCGGTGCCGAGCGAGAGATTGACGTTCCTGACGGCAATGGTGTCCGGCTCGACGTCGGTCAGTGAAGAGGATTCGATGAGACTGTCCATGGTTCGGTCATATGGCACTTCCGCCGCTGCGGTCGAGGCCCGGTTGCGAATCTTCGTGCACATACTCGTGTTGCTTATGGGCTTGATGACGGCGGCGAGCGCGCAGACGCAAGACCAGGGGAAAGGTCCGGTGAGACCGATCAAAATGGTGGTTCTGGGCGATTCCCTGAGCGCCGGTTACGGCCTTCCGGCCCAGGCGGCATTTCCGGTCCGACTACAAAAAGCCTTGGAAGCCAAGGGGATAAAGGTCGAGATGACCAATGCCGGGGTGTCCGGCGATACCGCCTCGGGCGGCCGCGAGCGGCTCGATTGGTCGGTGGCCGATGGAACCGATGCCGTGATCGTCGAGCTCGGCGCCAACGACGCCTTGCGCGGCATCGATCCCGCGGTGACGCGCGCCGCGCTGTCCGACATCATCACAAAGTTGCAGGCGCGCAAGATCGCGGTGCTCTTGTGCGGCATGCTGGCGCCACCGAACTATGGCAGCGAGTATGCGGCGAAGTTCAATGCGATCTATCCGGATCTGGCGAAATCCTTCGGCGTGCCGCTCTATCCGTTCTTCCTCGATGGCGTTGCGGCCAATCCGAAGATCAATCAGGCCGACGGCATGCACCCGACCGCGGAAGGTGTGGACATCGTCGTGAAGAATATCCTGCCTACGGTGGAGGCATTTCTCGGCGCATTATCAGGGCAACGCAGTTGAAACACAGGCAGCGCGCCGCGTTGCGTCCGTAGGTTTACGAGCTGTTAACGCCTCGTGCTTCGCAGAGTCACATATCTCGGGTACAAATAAGCATCGGTGATTCGTCGCCGGGCTTGTTACAGGGTGCGGGCTCCCAAAACCCGCGCCAAGCATCGAGGATTATAGCGATGCCGCGTCTGTTCACTGGTCTGGAAATTCCGGCCGATATCGGCCAATCCCTCTCCAGCTTGCGTGGTGGCCTTCCCGGCGCACGCTGGATCGATCCCGAAAATTATCACGTCACCCTGCGCTTCATCGGCGATATCGATGGTCTCTGGGCCAACGAGATCGCGACGATGCTGTTTCGGGTGAACCGCAAACCGTTCGAGGTCAAACTGCAGGGCCTGTCGAGCTTCGGCGGACGCAAGCCGCGCGCGGTGGTTGCCGCCGTCGAGCCGAGCCGGCCGCTGATCGAACTGCAGGCCGAACTCGAGCGGATGATGCAGCGGATGGGGCTCGATCCCGAGGGCAGGAAATTCACTCCACATGTCACGCTCGCGCGTCTGCATGATGCGTCGAGCCAGGACGTCGCGGATTATCTGTCCGTGCGCGGCTACTTCCCGAGCCGCACCTTCCTGGCGGATCGCTTCGTGCTGTTCTCGTCGCGCGCGTCGACGGGGGGCGGCCCCTACGTGGTCGAGGATGCTTACGAGCTCTGCGCGTAGGGTTTCCTGATCGCGTTTCCTGACGCCGGAGAGGCCCGTGCGGCCGGCCGGTATGCAAGGGCTTTCGCTTGCATACCCCATTGGCACAATTCACGGCTTGCAATTTGCCGCGCACTAGGGCCGTAAGGTGGGCTCATGCTGTCCACCTCGCCAAGTTCCTTTCTCGAACACTACAACGCCCTGGTCGCCTCCGGCGCGATCGAGGCTGATCCGGCGCAGGCCGCCGCCGCCGATGCGTTCGGCGCGCTGGAGGAGCGGCTCGCGAGCTACAAGCCGCAGCGCAAGCAGAGCCTGCTCGGACGGCTGTTCGGCGGCGACAAGGACGACAAGCCGCCGCGCGGCCTCTATGTCCATGGCGAGGTCGGCCGCGGCAAGACCATGCTGATGGACCTGTTCTTCCAGCAGAGCCCGGTCGAGCACAAGCGCCGCGCGCATTTCCACGAATTCATGGCCGAGGCGCATGAGCGCATCTACGGCTACCGCCAGCAGATCGCGCGCGGCGAGATCGCCGACGGCGACGTGATCGCGCTCACCGCGCAGGCGATCTTCGACGAAGCCTGGCTGCTCTGCTTCGACGAATTCCACGTCACCGACATCGCCGATGCGATGATCCTCGGGCGGCTGTTCGCCAAGCTGTTCGATCTCGGCACCGTGGTGGTCGCGACCTCGAACGTCGCGCCTGAGGATCTCTACAAGGGCGGTCTCAATCGCGCGCTGTTCCTGCCGTTCATCGCGCAGATCTCCGACCACATGGACGTGCTGCGGCTCGATGCGCGCACCGACTTCCGGCTGGAGAAATTGTTCGGCGTCAAGATGTGGCTGGTGCCGGCGGATCAAGCAGCCGATGCCGAGCTCGATGCGGCCTGGCGCAAGATGACCGGCAACGCGCCGTGCAAGTCGCGCGACATCGCGATCAAGGGACGCGTGCTGCACGTCCCGTGCTCGTCGCACGGCGTCGCGCGCTTCAGCTTTGCCGAACTCTGCGAAAAGCCGCTTGCCGCGTCGGACTATCTGAGGCTCGCGCACGACTACCACACGATCCTGGTCGACCACATTCCGGTGATGGACTACGCCGAGCGCAACGCCGCCAAGCGCTTCATCTCGCTGATCGACACGCTCTATGACAACGCCGTGAAGCTGATGGCCTCGGCCGCGGCCGATCCGGTGTCGCTGTACCTTGCGGACGAAGGCGTTGAGGCGATGGAGTTCAAGCGCACGTCCTCGCGCCTGATCGAGATGAGTTCGGAGTCCTACCTGGCGCTGCCGCACGGCCGGAAGGACTCCTCGGCCAGCGGCGCGTCGACCGGCCTGGTCGAGACTTGAAGTTCGGCCTTGGATTTTGGTCTTGCGCGCGGTCCGGTTCGGAGCAACTTTTCGTGTCTCCGGGCGGATGTCGCTGGCATGCCTGATCGAATTCAAGGCAGGGCCTGCGATCGGGCAGGCCCTGACTTGAATGGATCATTCGAAAGGGATAACCACCCTTGCAACCGACTACCCTCCCTCCTGCACCAGTTCAAAGGACTGATTTCCCATGGCACGCGACAAGATTGCACTGATTGGCTCCGGACAGATCGGCGGAACGCTGGCGCACCTCGTTGGCCTCAAGGAGCTCGGAGACGTCGTGCTGTTCGACATCGCCGAGGGCGTGCCGCAGGGCAAGGCGCTCGACATCGCGCAGTCGTCGCCGGTCGACGGCTTCGACTCCAACCTGGTCGGCGCCAATTCCTATGAAGCGCTCGACGGCGCCAAGGTCTGCATCGTCACCGCCGGCGTGCCGCGCAAGCCCGGCATGAGCCGCGACGATCTCTTGTCGATCAACCTCAAGGTCATGGAGCAGGTCGGCGCCGGCATCAAGAAGTACGCGCCCGACGCCTTCGTCATCTGCATCACCAACCCGCTGGATGCGATGGTGTGGGCGCTGCAGAAGGCCTCCGGCCTGCCGCACAAGAAGGTGGTCGGCATGGCCGGCGTGCTCGACTCGGCGCGCTTCCGCTACTTCCTGGCCGACGAATTCAACGTCTCGGTCGAAGACGTCACCGCCTTCGTGCTCGGCGGCCACGGCGACACCATGGTGCCGCTGACCCGCTACTCGACCGTTGCCGGCATCCCGCTGCCCGACCTCGTCAAGATGGGCTGGACCTCGCAGGCGCGCATCGACGAGATCGTCGATCGCACCCGCAACGGCGGCGCCGAGATCGTCAACCTGCTCAAGACCGGCTCCGCGTTCTACGCGCCGGCCGCGTCCGCGATCGCGATGGCCGAGAGCTACCTGAAGGACAAGAAGCGCGTGCTGCCCTGCGCCGCCTATCTCAACGGCGAGTACGGCGTGAAGGACATGTATGTCGGCGTGCCCACCGTGATCGGCTCCAAGGGTGTCGAGCGTGTGGTCGAGATCGAGCTGGCCGGCAAGGACCGCGAGGCGTTCGACAAGTCGGTCGGTGCGGTGCAGGGCCTGGTCGACGCCTGCAAGAAGATCGCGCCCGATCTGCTCGGCAAGTAATCTCGATCGGCAATGGCCCGATAGGCGATTCCGATCGCCTGTCGGGTGCAAGGTGATGAAATTCTGGCGGATTTTGTAGTTGCGCGAGCATTGGTATATGGTATGCCAGCGTCAGGGCTGACGTTAAGTTCGCCGCACGAGGGTTTGGGAGCGTCGTTCCATGAATATCCATGAATACCAGGCCAAGGCACTGCTGCATGAATTCGGCGTGCCGATCTCGCGCGGCGTTCCGGTGCTGAAACCGGAAGAGGCTGACGCGGCAGCCAAGCAGCTTCCGGGTCCGATCTGGGTGGTGAAGAGCCAGATCCACGCCGGCGGCCGCGGCAAGGGCAAGTTCAAGGAAGCCTCAGCTGGCGACAAGGGCGGCGTCCGCATCGCCAAATCGGTCGCCGAGGTCGACGAGTACGCCAAGCAGATGCTCGGCGCGACGCTGGTCACGGTGCAGACCGGCCCGCACGGCAAGCAGGTCAACCGCCTCTACATCGAGGAAGGCTCCGAGATCGACAAGGAGTTCTACCTCTCGCTCCTGGTCAATCGCGAGACCTCGGAGATTTCCTTCGTGGTGTCGACCGAAGGCGGCGTCAACATCGAGGACGTCGCGCATTCGACCCCGGAGAAGATCGTCTCCTTCTCGGTCGATCCCGCCACCGGCATCATGCCGCATCACGGCCGCACGGTCGCCGAGGCGCTGAAGCTGAAGGGCGATCTTGCCAAGCAGGCCGAGAAGCTGACGGCCCAGCTCTACACCGCGTTTGCCGCCAAGGACATGGCGATGCTGGAGATCAATCCGCTCGTCGTCACCAAGCAGGGCCAGCTCCGCGTGCTCGACGCCAAGGTGTCGTTCGACAGCAACGCGCTCTATCGTCACCCGGACGTGGTCGCGCTGCGCGACGAGACCGAGGAAGACGCCAAGGAGATCGAGGCGTCGAAATACGATCTCAACTACGTCGCGCTCGACGGCACGATCGGCTGCATGGTCAACGGCGCCGGCCTTGCCATGGCGACGATGGACATCATCAAGTTGTACGGCATGGAGCCGGCGAATTTCCTCGACGTCGGCGGCGGCGCCAGCGTCGAGAAGGTCGCGGCCGCGTTCAAGATCATCACCGCCGATCCGAACGTGAAGGGCATCCTGGTCAACATCTTCGGCGGCATCATGAAGTGCGACGTGATCGCCGAGGGCGTGGTCGCCGCGGTGAAGCAGGTCGGCCTCAAGGTGCCGCTGGTGGTGCGGCTCGAAGGCACCAATGTCGAGCAGGGCAAGAAGATCATCCGCGAGAGCGGCCTCAATGTCGTGCCCGCTGACAATCTCGATGACGCCGCACAGAAGATCGTGAAAGCCGTCAAGGGAGGCTGATGATGGCCGATCATCTCGACGCTCCGACACCGCTGGAGGAACACCGCAAGCTCGCGGTTTTCGCGGGCGAGTGGAACGGCGACGAGATGGTCTACCCGTCGCGCTGGACCGCCGGCGGTCCGGCCACCTCGCGTGTCGTTGCGCGCATCGCGCTCAACGGCTTCTATCTGATCCAGGACAGCGTGCAGACCCGCAACGGCAAGGAAAGCTTCGCCACCCACGGCGTCTTCACCTACGACCGCGACGACCGGGCCTACAAATTGTTCTGGCACGATTCGCTCGGCTACTACCCGCCGTCGCCCGCCTCCGGCGGCTGGGCGGGCAAGTCGCTGGTCCTGGTGCGCGGCTCGCTGCGCGGCAATGCCCGTCACGTCTACGAGGTCGTCGACGACAACACCTACAACATGAAGATTCAATTCTCGCCTGACGCGGAAGGCTGGGCCGACGTGCTCACCGGCGTGTACCGGCGTATCCACTGAGCATGATCCGGAAAAGTGGTCCCCGGTTTTCCGATATGATCATGCTCAAACCATAGAGTTCCTTCACCGCTGTCTCGCGAAAGCATCTCGAACCATGTCCATCCTGATCGACAAGAACACCAAGGTCATCTGCCAGGGCTTCACCGGCAAGAACGGCACGTTCCATTCGGAAGCGGCGATCGCTTACGGCACCAAGATGGTCGGCGGCGTGGCGCCGGGCAAAGGCGGCTCGACCCATCTCAACCTGCCGGTGTTCGATACCGTCGCCGAGGCGCGCCAGAAGACCGGCGCCGATGCGAGCGTCGTCTATGTCCCGCCGCCGGGCGCGGCCGATGCGATCTGCGAGGCGATCGATGCCGAGATCCCGCTGATCGTCTGCATCACCGAAGGCATTCCGGTGCTCGACATGGTGCGCGTCAAGCGCTCGCTGTCGGGCTCGAAGTCGCGGCTGATCGGGCCGAACTGCCCCGGCGTGATGACCGCCGGTGAGTGCAAGATCGGCATCATGCCGGCCAACATCTTCAAGCCCGGCTCGGTCGGTATCGTGTCGCGCTCCGGCACCCTGACCTATGAGGCGGTGTTCCAGACCACCCAGGAGGGCCTCGGCCAGACCACCGCGGTCGGCATCGGCGGCGACCCGGTCAAGGGCACCGAGTTCATCGACGTGCTGGAGATGTTCCTGGCCGACGAGAACACCAAGTCGATCGTCATGATCGGCGAGATCGGTGGTTCCGCCGAGGAAGACGCCGCCCAGTTCCTCAAGGACGAGGCCAAGCGTGGCCGCAAGAAGCCGATGGTCGGCTTTATCGCCGGTGTTACCGCACCTCCCGGCCGTCGCATGGGCCACGCCGGTGCGATCATCTCCGGCGGCAAGGGCGACGCCGGTTCCAAGACTGCGGCGATGGAGTCGGCAGGTATCAAGGTGTCGCCGTCGCCGGCGCGGCTTGGGCACACGCTCGCCGAGATGCTGAAGTAACCGCCGTCGGGCGGTACTTTCCAGCGGATCGGGTTGATTTCTGCCGGTTCCCGTTTCGGGAACCGCGCCGGCCGGCGGATATCAACGCTGCGCGAGGGCATTGATAAGATTTGAAAATATATTCATTTCTTGGTTCTTTTAGGCAGGAATATCCGACCTAGATAGGATAAAGGATATCCATCCAGCCGGCGCGCTTTCCCAGACCGGCACTTGCGCCGTCTCCTACGCGCGAACCGAAAAAATCACCAGGACTGCCCCATGTCTCGCCAAGACGCGAACGCCGCTTTTGCACTCTCCTCATTCCTGCAGGGCACCAACGCCGCCTATATCGACGACCTCTATGCCCGCTACGAGCAGGATCCATCCTCCGTCGACGCCGAATGGCAGGATTTCTTCAAGAGCCTGAAGGACGCCCCGGCCGACGTGCAGAAGAATGCCGAAGGCGCCTCGTGGGGCCGCGCCAACTGGCCGGTGACGCCGCGTGACGAACTGACCTCGGCGCTCGACGGCAACTGGGCCCAGGTCGAGAAGGCGGTCGGCACCAAGCTTGCCGCCAAGGCGCAGGCCAAGGGCGCCGAGCTGTCCGACGCCGACGTCCATCAGGCCACCCGCGATTCGGTTCGCGCCCTGATGCTGATCCGCGCCTACCGGATGCGCGGCCATTTCCACGCTAAGCTCGATCCGCTCGGCATTGAGGCGCCGCGCGACCGTGAGGAACTCGATCCGCGTTCCTACGGCTTCACCGAGGCCGACTTCGACCGCAAGATCTTCCTCGACCATGTGCTCGGCCTCGAATACGGCACGCTGCGCGAGATCGTCCAGATCTGCGAGCGCACCTACTGCCAGACGCTCGGCGTCGAGTTCATGCACATCTCCAACGCCGCGCAGAAGGCGTGGATCCAGGAGCGCATCGAAGGTCCGGACAAGGAGATCAGCTTCACGCCCGAAGGTCGCCGCGCGATCCTCAACAAGCTGATCGAGGCGGACGGCTTCGAGAAGTTCTGCGACACCAAATTCACCGGCACCAAGCGCTTCGGCCTCGACGGCGGCGAATCGCTGATCCCCGCGCTCGAGCAGATCATCAAGCGCGGCGGCAATCTCGGCGTGAAGGAGATCGTGTTCGGCATGCCGCATCGCGGCCGCCTCAACGTGCTGACCCAGGTGATGGGCAAGCCGCACCGCGCGCTGTTCCATGAATTCAAGGGCGGTTCGGCCAATCCGGACTCGGTCGAAGGCTCCGGCGACGTCAAATACCACCTCGGCGCCTCCTCGGACCGCGAGTTCGACGGCAACAACATCCACCTGTCGCTGACCGCCAATCCGTCGCATCTGGAGATCGTCGATCCCGTCGTGATGGGCAAGGTGCGCGCCAAGCAGGATCAGCACGGTGATCCGCCCGACATGCGCATCTCGGTGCTGCCGCTGCTGATGCACGGCGATGCGGCATTCGCCGGCCAGGGCGTGGTGGCGGAATGCTTCAGCCTGTCCGACCTGAAGGGCTACCGCACCGGCGGCTCGCTGCACTTCATCGTCAACAACCAGATCGGCTTCACCACCTATCCGCGCTACTCGCGCTCGTCGCCCTATCCGTCCGACGTCGCGAAGATGATCGACGCGCCGATCTTCCACGTCAACGGCGACGACCCGGAAGCCGTGGTGTTCGCGGCCAAGGTCGCGATCGAGTTCCGGCAGAAATTCCACAAGCCGGTCGTCATCGACATGTTCTGCTACCGGCGCCACGGCCACAACGAGGGCGACGAGCCGGCGTTCACCCAGCCGGTGATGTACAAGAAGATCGCCTCGCATCCGACCACGCTGGAGATCTACGCCAAGCGGCTGGTCGCCGATGGCGTGATGACCGAGGGCGAGGTCGACAAGGCCAAGGCCGACTGGCGCGCGCGGCTCGATGCCGAGTTCGAGGCCGGCGCCGGCTACAAGCCGAACAAGGCCGATTGGCTCGACGGCAAGTGGGCGGGCTTCAAGATCGCCGACCAGGAAGAAGACGCCCGCCGCGGCGTCACCGGCGTCGATCTCGCCGTGCTCAAGGAGATCGGCCGCAAGATCACCAAGGTGCCGGACGGTTTCCGCGTCCACCGCACCATCCAGCGCTTCCTCGACAACCGCGCCAAGGCGATCGACAGCGGCATCGGGATCGACTGGGCGACCGGCGAGGCGCTGGCATTCTGCACGCTGCTGCAGGAAGGCCATCATGTCCGCCTGTCCGGCCAGGATTCCGAGCGCGGCACCTTCTCGCAGCGCCATTCGGTGCTGATCGACCAGGAGGACGAGAGCCGCTACACGCCGTTCAACCATCTTGGCGGCGAAGACACCGGCCATTACGAGGTCATCAACTCGCTGCTCTCGGAAGAAGCCGTGCTCGGCTTCGAATACGGCTACTCGCTGGCCGAGCCGAATGCGCTGGCGCTCTGGGAAGCGCAGTTCGGCGACTTTGCCAACGGCGCCCAGGTGGTGTTCGACCAGTTCATCTCCTCTGGCGAACGCAAATGGCTGCGCATGTCGGGCCTCGTCTGCCTGTTGCCGCATGGCTATGAAGGGCAGGGGCCGGAGCATTCCTCGGCGCGGCTCGAGCGTTATCTGCAGATGTGCGCCGAGGACAACATGCAGGTGGTCAATCCGACCACGCCGGCGAACTACTTCCACGTGCTGCGGCGCCAGCTGCACCGCGAGATCCGCAAGCCGCTGATCCTGATGACGCCGAAGTCGCTGCTGCGCCACAAGCGCGCGGTGTCGCGGCTCGACGAACTCGGCAAGAGCGCCACGTTCCACCGCATCCTGTACGATGACGCCCAGATGCTGCCGGACGAGAAGATCAAGCTGGTGCCGGACGACAAGATCCGTCGCGTCGTGCTGTGCTCCGGCAAGGTCTATTACGATCTGTATGAGGAGCGCGAGAAGCGCGGCATCGACGACATCTATCTGATGCGCATCGAGCAGCTCTACCCGGTGCCGCTGAAGGCGCTGGTGCAGGAGTTCGGTCGCTTCAAGAATGCCGAGATGGTCTGGTGCCAGGAAGAGCCGCGCAACATGGGCTCCTGGCACTTCATCGAGTCCTATCTGGAATGGGTGCTGAACCAGACCAACGCAGCCAACAAGCGTCCGCGCTATGCCGGCCGTCCGGCTTCGGCAGCGACCGCTACTGGATTGATGTCGAAACACCTGGCGCAGCTCAAGGCGCTGCTGGACGACGCGCTGAACTAACGACCTTCACCAACACCATGCCCCGCCTTGTGCGCAATTGCGCACTGGAGCGGGGCATCCGGTATCCCGCGTCATCCAGCACAAGCGCTGTCGTCACGGAGTACCGGATCGTCCGCTTTGGAGGATGGTGGCCGGACTCATTATTGCGACCGCAGGGTTATCGAGGAAAAGACCATGACTGAAATTCGCGTTCCAACGCTCGGCGAATCCGTGACCGAGGCCACCATCGGCCGCTGGTTCAAGAAGGCCGGCGAGGCTGTGGCGGTGGACGAGCCGTTGGTGGAGCTGGAAACCGACAAGGTCACCATCGAGGTGCCCGCGCCGGTCGCCGGCACGCTCGGCGAGATCATCGCCAAGGACGGCGAGACGGTTGCCGTCGGCGCGCTGCTCGGCCAGATCAATGACGGTGCCGTTGCGGCCAAGCCCGCTGCCGCCGCTGCGGCTCCCGCCAAGGCCGCCGCGCCGGCGCCCGCTGCCGCTCCGGCGCCTGCCGCGCCCAAGGTGCCGCCGGCCGATGCGCCGCTCGCGCCGTCGGTTCGCAAGCTGTCCGCCGAAAGCGGCGTCGACGCCTCCACCGTTCCGGGCTCGGGCAAGGACGGCCGCGTCACCAAGGGCGACATGCTGGCCGCGATCGAGAAGGCCGCCTCGGCGCCGACCCCGGTCAACCAGCCGGCCGCCGCCGTGCAGGTTCGTGCGCCGTCGCCGGCTGACGATGCCGCGCGCGAGGAGCGGGTGAAGATGACCCGGCTGCGCCAGACCATCGCGCGCCGCCTCAAGGACGTGCAGAACACCGCCGCGATGCTGACCACCTTCAACGAGGTCGACATGACCGAGGTGATGAAGCTGCGCGCGCTCTACAAGGACACGTTCGAGAAGAAGCACGGCTCGAAGCTCGGCTTCATGGGCTTCTTCACCAAGGCGGTCGTGCAGGGGCTGAAGGACATCCCGGCCGTCAATGCCGAGATCGACGGCTCCGACCTGATCTACAAGAACTACTATCACATCGGCGTTGCGGTCGGCACCGACCGCGGCCTGGTGGTGCCGGTGGTGCGCGACTGCGACCACAAGTCGATCGCCGAGATCGAGAAGTCGATCGCCGACTACGGCCGCCGCGCCCGCGACGGCCAGCTCAAGATCGACGAGATGCAGGGCGGCACCTTCACCATCACCAACGGCGGCATCTACGGCTCGCTGATGTCGACGCCGATCCTCAACGCGCCGCAGTCCGGCATCCTCGGCATGCACAAGATCCAGGAGCGGCCGATGGTGGTCGGCGGCAAGATCGAGGTGCGGCCGATGATGTATCTGGCGCTGTCCTACGATCACCGCGTGATCGACGGCAAGGAAGCGGTCACCTTCCTGGTGCGCGTCAAGGAGAGCCTGGAGGATCCGGCCCGCCTGGTGCTGGATCTCTAAGACCATCTCGCGCGCGGCGCCCGATCGGTTCGGGCGTCGCGATCCATTGGGCACTCACGTTTGGGGATCAATGTGACGGACAAGGTCGTTGTCATCACCGGCGGCAGCCGCGGCATCGGCCGCGCCACCGCGCTCGCAGCCGCCGCGCGCGGCTACCGCATCGTGGTCGGCTATGCCACCAATCAGGCTGCGGCGGACGAAGTCGTCTCCGCGATCGAGGCCAAGAACGGCAAGGCGATCGCGGTGAAATGCGACGTCGGCAGCGAGGCGGATATTCTCGCGCTGTTCAAGGCCGCCGACGGCTTCGGCACGCTCGGCGCGCTGGTCAACAATGCCGGCATCGTCGGCAAGAGCGGCGTGCGCGTCGACGAGATGTCGGCCGAGCGCATCCAGCAGATGATGGCGGTCAACGTCACCGGCAGCATCCTGTGCGCGCGCGAGGCGGTGAAGCGGATGTCGACCAGGCACGGCGGCAAGGGCGGCGTCATCGTCAACCTGTCCTCGGTCGCGGCCAAGCTCGGCGCGCCCAACACCTATGTCGACTACGCCGCCTCCAAGGGCGCGATCGATTCCTTCACGGTCGGCCTCGGCTACGAGGTCGCAGGTGAAGGCATCCGCGTCGCTGGCATCCGGCCCGGGCTGATCGACACCGATATCCATGCCGCCGGCGGCGAGCCCGATCGCGCGCATCGGCTTGCCCATCTGGTGCCGATGAAGCGCGTCGGTACCGCGGATGAGATTGCCAACGCCATCGTCTGGCTGATCTCGGACGAGGCGTCCTACGTCACCAGCGCGATCCTCGACGTGTCGGGCGGTCGCTAGAACACGATCACGCAGCGGGACGCGTCTTCCGATCGGATCGCGTCCTCCAACTGTCACAGAGCTTAGCTACAGGACCTCAATCATGGCTTCTTACGATCTCGTCGTCATCGGCACGGGCCCCGGCGGTTACGTCTGCGCGATCCGCGCGGCGCAGCTCGGCATGAAGGTTGCCGTCGTCGAGAAGAACGCGACGCTGGGCGGCACCTGCCTCAATGTCGGCTGCATGCCCTCGAAGGCGCTGCTGCACGCCTCCGAGATGTTCGAGGAAGCCGGACACTCCTTCGCCAAGATGGGCGTCAGCGTCCCGCCGCCGAAGCTCGATCTGCCGGCGATGATGAACTTCAAGCAGCAGGGCATCGACGGCAACGTCAAGGGCGTCGAGTTCCTGATGAAGAAGAACAAGATCGACGTGCTGAAGGGCACCGGCAAGATCCTCGGTGCCGGCAAGGTCGAGGTGTCCGGCGACGGCAAGTCCGAGACCGTCGAGACCAAGAACATCGTGATCGCCACCGGCTCCGACATCGCGCGACTGAAGGGCATCGAGATCGACGAGAAGCGCATCGTGTCGTCGACCGGCGCGCTGTCGCTGGACAAGGTGCCCGGCAGCCTTTTGATCGTCGGCGCCGGCGTGATCGGGCTCGAGCTCGGCTCGGTCTGGCATCGGCTCGGTGCCAAGGTCACCGTGGTGGAATTCCTCGACCGCATCCTGCCCGGCATGGACGGCGAGGTGGCGAAGCAATTCCAGCGTATCCTGGAGAAGCAGGGCTTTGTCTTCAAGCTCGGCGCCAAGGTCGCCTCGGTCGACACCTCGGGCAAGACGCTGCAGGCCAAGGTCGAACCGGCCGCCGGTGGCGCCGCGGAGACCATCGAAGCCGACGTCGTGCTCGTGTGCATCGGCCGCGTGCCCTACACCGAGGGTCTCGGGCTGAAGGAAGCCGGCGTTGCGCTCGACAATCGCGGCCGCGTCGGGATCGATTCGCACTTCTCGACCAATGTGAAGGGCATCTATGCGATCGGCGACGTCGTCGCAGGCCCGATGCTCGCGCACAAGGCGGAAGACGAAGGCGTTGCCTGCGCGGAGATCATCGCGGGCCAGGCCGGTCACGTGAACTACGACGTCATTCCAGGTGTTGTGTATACCACGCCGGAAGTGTCGTCGGTCGGCAAGACCGAGGAAGAGCTCAAGCAGGCCGGCGTCGCGTATACCGTCGGCAAATTCCCGTTCACCGCGAACGGCCGCTCCAAGGTCAACCAGACCACTGACGGCTTCGTGAAGATTCTCGCAGATGCGAAGACCGATCGGGTGCTCGGCGTGCACGTTGTCGGCATCGAAGCCGGCGAAATGATCCACGAAGCCTGCGTTCTGATGGAATTCGGCGGTTCGGCCGAGGATCTGGCGCGCACCTGCCACGCCCATCCGACGCGATCCGAGGCGATCAAGGAAGCCGCGCTTGCGGTGGGCAAGCGCGCCATCCATATGTGATCGAACGTCCGGCGCGAGCCGGGCTGCAGCATGATCCGGAAAAGTGCGAAGCGGTTTTTCGGAAGGATCATGCTCAAACAGGGAGCATGATCCGGAAAAGTGTGAAGCGGTTTTCCGGGAAGATCATGCTCAAACAGGGAGCATGATCCGGAAAAGTGTGAAGCGGTTTTCCGAGAAGATCATGCTCAAACAAGGAGCTGAAGCGTGATGATTCAACCCGGTCTCATCGCGCTTTAGGATCAAAGCGATGTTGCGCCGCGTGCTTCAGCCGTTCTGGGTCCTGCTTGCGATCATCTTCCTGATCGAGGCTTGGCTGTGGGATCACCTCGAGCCGATCGTGGCCCGGGTGGTCGCATTGATCCCGCTGCGCGCGCTCAAGCAATGGCTCGCCGACCGGGTCGATTCGCTGTCGCCGGCGATGACGCTGATCGTCTTCGTCGTGCCGCTGATCCCGTTGTTTCCGCTCAAGCTGGTCGGGCTCTGGCTGCTCGCGAACCAGTACTGGTTCAGCGCGGTTTCGCTGATCCTGTTTGCCAAGATCGTCGGCGTCGGCGTCACGGCCTTCCTGTTCGACGTGACGCGGTCAAAACTGCTGGAGATGCCCTGGTTCAAGGCGCTCTATGATTTCGTCATGGCGCTGCGCGCCAAGGCTGCCGCGCTGGTCGAACCGGTCAAGCAGCGGGTCCTCGACATGATCCGTGGCGATGGCGTCGGCTGGACCGCGCGCACGCTGCGCCTGATCGCCCGCTTCCGCAAAAGCGTGCATCAGACCAGCAAGGTGCTCTAAAGCGGGATGAGTTTTGGTTGAATCGGCTTGGCGCGGTCTTGCTTTACCTCTCCCCGGTGGGGAGAGGTCGGATTGCGCAGCAATCCGGGTGAGGGCTCTTGCTCTCTCGATAGACCGCAACCCCTCACCCGATTTGCTGCGCAAATCGACCTCTCCCAAGGGAGAGGTGAACTTTCGATGCCGTTCCAGCTCAACCTAATCTCATCAGGCCTTAGGCACGGCTCTCACGCCCGTCATCCTGACAGAATGTGAAGCTTGGTCCTCATCCGCTGTTGTCGTCGCCCGGCTCGACCGGGCGACCCAGTACGCCGCGGCCTATCGGCTCAAGCACGACCGCCTCTGGAATACTGGATCACCCGCATGCGCGGTTGATGACACTGAGCAAGCCAATTCCGTGACCCTGTCAGGGTGACGGAGGTCAAGCGGAGCCCAGCCGCCTCAATGCAGATGCAGCAGATGCGGCTGGAACAGGCCGAGCAGCGTCATCGCGATGCCGGCGAGCGTCACCAGGCCCGACACCCAGGCCAGCGCGGCGATGCTGGTGATGATGGTCGCGGACGCCAGCACGATGGCGATCTGGAAGGCGGCGGAAGCAAGCTCGAAGTGATGATATTTCGCGGTGGCCTCGTCGCGCTCATGCTCGGCGTGCTTGGCGCGTTCGGAGAGTTGCTCCGAACCCTCGCCGGTCTCGGGCTCCGAGCGATAGCGCGCCGCAGTCTTCTGCCAGTCGTCGATCTGCTTCTGCAGCGCGGCCTTGGCCGCCTCGTCGGTAGTGGTCGCGAGGTTCAGCTTGCCTTGTTCGGCCGCGGTCTGCACCGAGGTGCGGCGGATGCTCTTGGCCTGGAAGAAGGCCCAGAGGTTGGACGCCTCGACGTTCTTGCTGATCGATTCGGTCTGGGCGCCCTTGCCGAGGGTTTCCGACAGCGCCAGGCACAGCGCGATCACGGCGATCAGGAGCGCGATCTTCTTGTTCTCGCCCGAGGCATGCTCGGCATGCTCCGCGTGCTCCATACTTTCATGTGCGCTCATGATTCCCCTCCAATGAGACTGTGCCACGATTGCCGAATGCGGTGCACAAGGCAAGGGGCGGCAGTTGGTGGTTATCCGTATGAAGATGAACGCAGCATGACGGCGCCCGGAGTCCGGCGTCTAATCTGGACCGAGGTCCGGCCGTCTCAGCCGCGCGGGTGCGCGGAGCGATAGACTTCAAGCAGGCGCTCGCTGTCGATGCCGGTGTAGATCTGCGTGGTCGACAGCGAGGCGTGGCCGAGCAATTCCTGGATCGCACGCAGGTCGCCGCCGCGGCTGAGCAGATGGGTCGCGAAGGAATGCCGCAGCGCATGCGGCGTGGCGCTGTCAGGCAGGCCGAGCGCGCCGCGCAGCCGCTCCATGGTGAGCTGGATGATGCGCGGGCTCAAGGGGCCGCCGCGCGCGCCAACGAACATCGGTCCGGTCGGACTGAGCTGGTGCGGACAGATCGCCGCGTAGTCCGCGATCAATTGCAGCACGTTCTGCAGCACCGGCACCATGCGGGTCTTGTTGCCCTTGCCGGTCACGACCAGCACGTCGCCTTCGCCCGGCTTCGGCACCTCGCGGCGCTTCAGCCCCAGCGCCTCGGAGATGCGCAGGCCCGAGCCATAGAGCAGCGCCATCACGGCGGCGTCGCGCATCAGGATCCAGGTCTCGCGCTCCTCGCCGGCGCGCTCGTCGGCGTCGGCAAGGCGTTTCGCCGCGTCCATGTGGATCGGCTTCGGCAGGCTCTTTGCCACCTTCGGCGCGCGGATCGCCGAGAGTGCGCCAACCTTGCCCTTGCCTTCGCGTTCCAGGAAGCGTCCGAACGAGCGCAAGCCGGCCAGCGCCCGCATCAGCGATCGCCCGCCGATCTCGTCCGCGCGGCGCATCGCCATGAAGGCTCTGACATCGCTCGCTTCGAGCGCGGAGAAGGCCGCAAGCGTCACGCGCGCGCCCCAGTGTTCGGCCAGGAAGGCCAGGCATTGGCGCACGTCGCGGGCGTAGGCCTCGAGCGTCTTCGGCGACAGCCGCCGCTCGGCGCGCAGATGCGACAGCCAGCGCGTCATCTCCTGCGTCACCGTGGCATCGGCGCAGTCGAGCTCGAGCGGTTGGATGGGCTGATCGGTCCGGGCCATCTGTAGAGGGCTATTGGCGCTGCTAATCTCCTGATTATATCGCACTGCCTTCGTTTACCGTTCGCTAAGAGAGCGAAGCGGTGCTAGCCCGGTCGGGTTCAGGGTTTCTGATTCAATGGACCACGCCACGCGCCCCAGCTCAGCCTCCGTAACGACGACGCGTGTCGTCGACGTGCTGGTGCCTGTGGCGCTGAACCAGACCTATTCCTACCGCGTGCCGCGCGGCATGGAGCTTGCGCCGGGTGATGTGATCTCTGTTCCGCTCGGGCCGCGCGAGGTGGTCGCGGTGGTGTGGGCCGAGAATGCCAGGCCGGATCCGCGGCTGCACAACCGGCTCAAGGACGTCAGCGAGAAGCTCGATGTTCCACCGCTCAGGGCGGAGCTGCGCCAGCTGGTCGACTGGGTCTCCAATTACACATTGTCGGCGCGCGGTATGGTGCTGCGGATGACGCTGCGGATGGGCGAGAACCTCGGGCCGGAGCGGACGCGGCTCGGCGTCCGCCTGGTCGGGGAGCCGCCGCAGCGCCTGACGCCGGCGCGCCGGCGGGTGATCGAAGTGCTGTCGGACCGCTTGCTGCACGGCAAGTCGGAGGCGGCGCGCGAGGCCGGCGTCAGCTCCGGCGTGATCGACGGCCTGGTCGACGAAGGCACGCTGACGGTCGAGGCGATGCCGCCGCCGGCCGCGCCGCCGGTGCCCGATCCCTCCTATGCGCAACCGGATTTCTCACGCGAGCAGCGCAGCGCGGTCGACGTGCTGCGGACGCTGGCGGCGAGCGGCAGCTTTCACGTCGCGCTGCTCGACGGTGTCACCGGTTCGGGCAAGACCGAGGTCTATTTCGAGGCGATCGCCGAGAATATCCGCCGCGGCAAGCAGACGCTGATCCTGATGCCGGAGATCGCGCTGACCGGCCAGTTCCTCGACCGCTTCGCGCAGCGCTTCGGCGTGCGGCCGCTGGAATGGCATTCCGAGCTGACGCCGCGCACCCGGGCGCGCAACTGGGCGGCGATCTCCGAGGGCAAGGCGCCGGTCGTGGTCGGCGCCCGCTCGGCGCTGTTCCTGCCCTATGCCGATCTCGGCCTCATCATCGTCGATGAGGAGCACGACCAGGCCTACAAGCAGGACGAAGGCGCGCATTATCACGCGCGCGACATGGCGGTGGTCCGCGCTCATATCGCAAAAATCCCGATCGTGCTGGCTTCGGCGACGCCGTCGGTCGAGAGTGAGGTCAATGCGCGCAAGGGGCGCTACCAGCGCGTCGCGCTGCCGTCGCGGTTCGGCGGCCAGCACATGCCGCATATCGAAGCGATCGACATGCGGCGCGCCCCGCCGCCGCGTGGGCGGTTCATCTCGCCGGTTCTGGCCGAGCAGATTCGCCACGCGATCGAGCGCCGCGAGCAGGCGCTGCTGTTCCTCAACCGCCGCGGCTATGCGCCGCTGACGCTGTGCCGCGGCTGCGGCCACCGCTTCGCCTGCACGATCTGCGACGCCTGGCTGGTCGATCATCGCTTCCGGCAGCGGCTGGTCTGTCACCATTGCGGCTTCTCGATGCCGCGCCCGAACATCTGCCCGCATTGCGCGGCCGAGGAATCGCTGGTCGCGGTCGGCCCCGGCGTCGAGCGCCTGCAGGAGGAGGCCGCCAGCATCTTTCCCGAGGCCCGCACCATGGTGCTGTCGAGCGATCTGATCACCTCGATCGAGACCATGCGCAGCGAATTGAACGAGATCGCCGAGGGGCGCGTCGACATCATCATCGGCACCCAGCTGGTGGCGAAGGGGCACAATTTCCCGCGGCTCAATCTGGTCGGCGTCATCGACGCCGATCTCGGCCTCAGCAACGGCGATCCGCGCGCCGCCGAGCGCACGTTCCAGCTGTTGAACCAGGTGGTCGGCCGCGCCGGCCGCGAGCAGGGCCGCGGCGTCGGCTATCTGCAGACCCACCAGCCAGAGCATCCGGTCATCAAGGCCTTGATCGCGAACGACCGCGAGGCGTTCTACGCCAGCGAGATCGATATCCGCGAGCGCACCGGCTATCCGCCGTTCGGCCGGCTGGCGAGCCTGATCGTCTCCGCCGGCGACCGTCCGACGGCGGAAGGATTTGCCCGCAAGCTCGCCGCGGTGGCGCCGCTCGACGAGCGGATCCAGGTGCTCGGTCCCGCCGAGGCGCCGCTGGCCGTGCTCAAGGGTCGCTACCGCTTCCGCCTGCTGGTGAAGTCGCTGCGCAATGTCGACCTGTCGCAATATCTGCGCGAATGGCTGGAGGCCGGCCCGAAGACCAAGGGCAATCTGAAGCTCGAGGTCGACGTCGATCCGCAGAGCTTTTTGTAGGCTTCTGGCCCCGGAATGACGGAAAGAAAAAGCCTGCCGTCATTGGCGACGGCAGGCAGTTTGGCGCGAAGCAGGCCTCGCGGCCGGTACGCTACGCAACGCTTACTGAAGGCGTTCGAGCATGATCCGGAAAAGTGCGAAGCGGTTTCCCGAAAAGATCATGCTCAAACAAAGAGCGTTACGACATGACCTCGGCGGTGACGCGGCCGACGCCCGCACCGGTCAGGCCGATGGCGCGGGCAGCGCCGGTGGAGAGGTCGAGCACGCGGCCGCGGACGAATGGGCCACGATCATTGATGGTGACGACGACGCTGCGGCCACCATGGGTGACGCGGAGCTTGGTGCCGAACGGCAGCGAGCGATGGGCCGCGGTCATGGCGTTCTGGTTGAAGCGCTGGCCGGACGCGGTGCGGCTGCCCGACTCATTGCCGTAGAAGGAGGCCATCCCCGAGAACGTGTGGCCACCGGACGACTGGACCGACGCATTGGCGTCGCGCCAGGACGAGCCTTCGGCGCGGGCTTGGTGATGATGATGGTGGTGGTGGCGATGGTGCCTGGACTTCGCGGACGCCTCGGTCACGCTTCCCCCGACCAGCATCGTTGCGGCAACAAACGCAAGCGCCGTACGCGAGCGGGTTACGTTGCCCGCCGCCTTCTTGATATTCGACATTGATAAGACCCTCAGACAGTATTGCCGCTAACGCGGCAAGTGGAACCCCCGTCCCTTCGTTGACCAAAGCCGTTTGGTTGCGCAATGAGGCACGAATTGGGCAGTAAATCCCGATTGTCTCGGGCTGAAATATCTTGTTACCGCTTTGGGGTATTCAATCGAGGTTCCGTAACCTTGGCCGTTAACGAATTTTTAACGATATGAATACCTGTGAATACTGAATATCTGCCTGATTGTAAGATTTCGGTAAGTAATCGCGAAATGAAACGACGGCTCGCGGCGGGTTCCTTGCGCGTGAGCCCATAGGCTCATGCAAATTGCGATGGAACAAAATCGGGGGATGCGAATCGAAGCTGGCTGCGCCGGATTTCCGCACCCCGAATTTTTCTGATTCGCGCGTCCGCGGCGGCCGTCGAAAACCGCATGCGACAAGGCGGCTCTCACGATGCCGTCATGTTGCACCTGCGCGATTGCTATGTTAGCAAAGCCGCGATTTTAACGGTCCCGGCACGTCCTGTGCCGGTCGAAAATCGAAGTCCCGCTTGAATTCCAAGGGCTTGGATCGCTAGGCGCTGCTTTGGTGGCGACGGTTTTTCCCTTGCGGATTTGACAGCAAAAAAGAGCGAGCACGTGGCTGCTGAAGATCCGTCCGTTTCGGGAGTGTCCGGTCGTTACGCAACGGCCCTGTTCGAGTTGGCGCGCGACGAGCAATCCGTCGATCAAGTGAGGGCCGACCTCGACAAGTTCGAGGCCATGCTCAATGACAGCGCCGATCTGAAGCGCCTCGTTCGCAGCCCGGTGTTTGCCGCCGACGCCCAGTTGAAGGCGCTGACCGCGGTGCTCGACAAGGCCGGCATCGCCGGTACCTCGGCAAAATTCCTCAAGGTGCTTACTGCCAATCGCCGGCTGTTCGCCGTGGCCGATGTGATCCGCGCCTATCGCGCGCTGGTGGCGAAGTTCAAGGGCGAGGCGAGTGCGGAAGTCACCGTCGCCGAAGAGCTCAGTGACAAGAATCTCGACGCGCTGAAGGCCGCACTGAAATCAGTGACGGGCAAGGACGTCGCGCTCAACGTGAAGGTCGATCCCTCCATTATTGGTGGCCTGGTGGTCAAGCTCGGCAGCCGGATGGTGGATAGTTCGCTTCGCACCAAACTCAATTCGATCAAGAACGCGATGAAAGAGGCAGGCTGATGGACATCCGCGCCGCAGAAATTTCTGCGATCCTCAAGGACCAGATCAAGAATTTCGGCCAGGAAGCCGAAGTCACCGAAGTTGGCCAGGTGCTGTCGGTCGGCGACGGTATCGCCCGCGTCTACGGTCTCGACAACGTTCAGGCCGGTGAAATGGTCGAGTTCGAGAACGGCACCCGCGGCATGGCGCTGAACCTCGAAACCGACAACGTCGGCATCGTGATCTTCGGCGCCGACCGTGAGATCAAGGAAGGCCAGACCGTCAAGCGCACCCGCGCCATCGTGGACGCGCCGGTCGGCAAGGGCCTGCTCGGCCGCGTCGTCGACGCGCTCGGCAACCCGATCGACGGCAAGGGCCCGATCCAGGCGACCGAACGCAAGCGCGTCGACGTCAAGGCGCCCGGCATCATTCCGCGCAAGTCGGTGAACGAGCCGATGGCCACCGGCCTGAAGGCAATCGACGCGCTGATCCCGATCGGCCGCGGCCAGCGCGAGCTGATCATCGGCGACCGCCAGACCGGCAAGACCGCGATCGCGCTCGACACCATCCTGAACCAGAAGCCGCTCAACGCCCAGCCGGACGAGAGCCAGAAGCTGTACTGCGTCTATGTCGCGGTCGGTCAGAAGCGCTCCACGGTTGCGCAGTTCGTCAAGGTGCTCGAAGAGCAGGGCGCGCTGGAATACTCGATCGTCGTTGCCGCGACCGCGTCCGATCCAGCGCCGATGCAGTACATCGCGCCGTTCACCGGCTGCACGATGGGCGAATACTTCCGCGACAACGGCATGCACGCCGTGATCATCTATGACGATCTGTCGAAGCAGGCCGTCGCCTACCGCCAGATGTCGCTGCTGCTGCGCCGCCCGCCGGGTCGCGAAGCCTATCCGGGCGACGTGTTCTATCTCCACTCCCGCCTGCTCGAGCGCGCCGCCAAGCTCGGCAAGGATCATGGTTTGGGCTCGCTGACGGCGCTGCCGGTCATCGAAACCCAGGCCAACGACGTGTCGGCCTACATCCCGACCAACGTGATTTCGATCACCGACGGCCAGATCTTCCTGGAAACCGATCTGTTCTTCCAGGGCATCCGTCCCGCCGTGAACGTCGGTCTGTCGGTGTCGCGCGTCGGCTCCTCGGCGCAGACCAAAGCCACCAAGAAGGTCGCCGGCAAGATCAAGGGCGAGCTCGCGCAGTACCGCGAAATGGCGGCGTTCGCGCAGTTCGGCTCCGACCTCGACGCCTCGACCCAGCGTCTGCTCAACCGCGGCTCGCGCCTGACCGAGCTCCTGAAGCAGCCGCAGTTCTCGCCGCTGAAGATGGAAGAGCAGGTCTGCGTGATCTGGGCCGGCACCAACGGCTATCTCGATGCGCTTCCGCTCAACAAGGTGAAGGCTTTCGAGGATGGTCTGCTGTCGCTGCTGCGCGGCAAGCATGTCGATATCCTCAATGCGATCCGCGACAGCCGCGACCTGTCTGACGACAGTGCCGCCAAGCTGAAGTCGGCGGTCGACGGCTTCGCCAAGACGTTTGCATAACGAATGGGGCGCCGTCCGGCTCGAACGCCGGGCGTGACGAACGGAGGCTTGCGATCTGACCATCATGGTCGGATCGCCGGGGTGAACGAAGAATGGCGTCACTAAAAGACATGCGGGTCCGCATCGCCTCGACCAAGGCGACGCAGAAGATCACCAAGGCCATGCAGATGGTCGCAGCCTCCAAGCTGCGCCGCGCGCAGAACGCCGCCGAAGCGGCGCGGCCTTATGCCAACAAGATGGATGCGGTGATTTCCAATATCGCCGCCGCGGCCAACGGCTCGCCCGGCGCTCCGGCACTGCTCGCCGGCACCGGCAAGGACCAGGTCCACCTGCTGCTGGTCTGCACCGGTGAGCGCGGCCTGTCCGGCGCCTTCAACTCGGCCATCGTGCGCCTGGCGCGCGAGCGGGCGCAGTCGCTGCTTGCGCAGGGCAAGGACGTCAAGTTCTTCTGCGTCGGCCGCAAGGGCTACGAGCAGTTGCGGCGGACGTTCGACAGCCGCATCGTCGAGCACCTCGACCTGCGTTCGGTGCGACAGATCGGTTTCGTCCACGCCGAAGACATCGCCAAGAAGGTGCTGGCGCGGTTCGAGGCCGGCGAGTTCGATGTCTGCACGTTGTTCTATTCGCGCTTCCAGTCGGTGATCGCGCAGATCCCGACCGCGCAGCAGATCATCCCGCTCGAGGTGGCCGCGCCTGCCGCCAATGCGGCTCCGTCCACCTCGTATGAGTACGAGCCCGAGGAGGACGAGATCCTCGGCAGCCTGCTGCCGCGCAACCTCGCGGTGCAGGTGTTCCGCGCGCTGCTGGAGAACAATGCTTCGTTCTACGGCGCCCAGATGAGCGCGATGGACAGTGCGACCCGCAATGCCGGCGAGATGATTCGCAAGCAAACCCTGATTTACAACCGAACCCGTCAGGCCCAGATCACGAAGGAGCTGATTGAAATCATCTCCGGCGCTGAGGCGGTCTAAGGCAGATTTCGAAGGAGAACAGTCCATGGCTACAGCAGCCAACCAGATCGGTCGCGTCACCCAGGTCACGGGCGCCGTGGTCGACGTGCAGTTCGAAGGCCATCTTCCGGCGATTCTGAATGCGCTCGAGACCAAGAACGGCGGTAACCGCCTGGTGCTCGAAGTCGCCCAGCATCTCGGCGAATCGACCGTCCGTACCATCGCGATGGACATCACCGAAGGTCTGGTGCGCGGCCAGGAAGTGACCGACACCGGTGAGCCGATCCGCGTTCCGGTCGGCGAAGGCACGCTCGGCCGCATCATCAACGTCATCGGCGAGCCGATCGACGAAGCCGGTCCGATCAAGGCCGAAGGCGTGCGCGCGATCCACCAGGAAGCGCCGAGCTACACCGATCAGTCGACCGAAGCTGAAATTCTCGTCACCGGCATCAAGGTCGTCGACCTTCTGGCTCCGTACGCCAAGGGCGGCAAGATCGGCCTGTTCGGCGGCGCCGGCGTCGGCAAGACCGTGCTGATCCAGGAGCTGATCAACAACGTCGCGAAGGCGCACGGTGGTTACTCGGTGTTTGCCGGCGTCGGCGAGCGCACCCGTGAAGGCAACGACCTCTATCACGAGTTCATCGAATCCAAGGTCAACGCCGATCCGCACAATCCGGACCCGAGCGTGAAGTCGAAGTGCGCGCTGGTGTTCGGCCAGATGAACGAGCCGCCCGGCGCCCGCGCCCGCGTCGGCCTGACCGGTCTGACCGTCGCCGAGCACTTCCGCGACCAGGGCCAGGACGTGCTGTTCTTCGTCGACAACATCTTCCGCTTCACCCAGGCGGGTTCGGAAGTGTCGGCGCTGCTCGGCCGTATTCCTTCCGCGGTGGGTTATCAGCCGACGCTCGCGACCGACATGGGCGCGCTGCAGGAGCGCATCACCACCACCCAGAAGGGCTCGATCACCTCGGTGCAGGCGATCTACGTGCCGGCCGACGACTTGACCGACCCGGCGCCCGCCACCTCGTTCGCGCACTTGGACGCCACCACGGTGCTGTCGCGCGCGATCTCGGAAAAGGGCATCTATCCGGCGGTGGACCCGCTCGACTCGACCTCGCGCATGCTGTCGGCGCTGGTGGTCGGTGAAGAGCACTACAACACCGCGCGCCTCGTCCAGCAGATCCTCCAGCGCTACAAGTCGCTGCAGGACATCATCGCCATTCTCGGCATGGACGAACTGTCGGAAGAGGACAAGCTGACGGTGGCTCGCGCCCGCAAGGTCGAGCGCTTCCTGTCGCAGCCGTTCCACGTCGCCGAAATCTTCACCGGCTCGCCGGGCAAGTTCGTCGACCTCGCCGACACCATCAAGGGCTTCCGCGATCTCTGCCAGGGCAAGTACGACCATCTGCCGGAAGCGGCGTTCTACATGGTCGGCACCATCGAAGAAGCCGTCGAGAAGGGCAAGAAGCTCGCCGCCGAGGCGGCCTAAGCTTCGAGATGTCGTCATCGCCGGACTTGATCCGGCGATCCATCGCACGAGAAGTATTTTGACTGATGGACCCGCGGGTCAAGCCCGCGGGTGACAGCGCAAAGAACGGAAAGACCATGGCAACCTTCCACTTCGATCTCGTCTCCCCCGAAAAGCTCGCCTTCTCCGGCGAGGTCGATCAGGTTGACGTCCCCGGCGTGGAGGGTGATTTCGGTGTGCTCGCCGGGCACGCTCCGGTCGTCGCCACGGTTCGCCCGGGCATCCTGACGATCACGACCGCCGGCAAGCGCGAGAAGGTGATCGTGCTCGGCGGTCTTGCCGAAGTGTCGGACAAGGGCCTCACCGTGCTCGCCGATGTCGCGACCGCGCTGGCGGATCTCGATCGCGCCAAGTTCGCCGAGACGATCAACGAGATGCAGGAGAAGCTTTCCGAGAAGGAAGGCTCCGAGCTCGACCACGCGATCGAGCGGCTCGATCACTTCAAGAGCATCCAGCACGAGCTCAACGCGACCGCTATGCACTAAGGCGCGGTTGCCGACCAGCGATCGCGCCATTGCGCCGGGTGAGCCGGCTCTGCCTGTGAAATAGCTCACGTTTTTCAATTATCGCCTGCGAAGGCTCAAACGATTTCAACGCTCGCCACGCCCTGGCGGGCGTTGAATGCTTGTTGCACCCACGGGCGTCTGGCGGCATTCTGCCGCGCTTATTTGGGTTCCGCGGCCTGGTATTCTTGACGCGCAAGGTCGCCGAGATCTTCGCGGACGACATCGAGAACGAGCAGAGCGCGACAAACGCCGCACAAGGGTGCAATCCGAACAGTGTGAAGCAGCTTACAGCAAGGACCGTGCGGCCATGACAAGCTGCGGCACGACGACGAGCTGGCCCGATCGCGTCGCGATTTCTCCCCGGACATGACGGAAGATACTGTGCTGACCTTCTCCACCGATGCGCTCCGCCCCCAGGACCGTTTCGAACACTGGTGCGACGTGCGCGGCAAAAGCCTGTTCGGGGTCACGATCGAGCTCGAGCGCGACAAGCGGCCCGATTTCCGCGGGCACTTTTCCGCGACGCCGGTGGGCGGTGCCGTGCTGGCGGAAATGTCGGCATCCTCCTATCGGGTCAGCCGCACCTCATCGGACATTGCGCGGGTGCCGAGCAACAGCCTGCAACTCGCCTGGCAGGTGCGCGGCCCCGGGTACCTGAACATCGGTCGCGATCGCGTTCACTTCGTGCACAATGGTGATCTGGTGTTCGGCCACTCCAATCTCCCGTATTTCTCGACGCCCGAACGGAACGACGGGTTTCATTTCTTCAGCCTCAAGATCCCGGTCACCGACGAGCTTCTACTCGGCGCGCGAATCGAGGATGCGCCGCCGGTCGCGCTGGCGCGTGATGCGCGCCTGACCCGGCTGGTCGGCGCCATGTTCCGCGCCATGACGCGCGATCCGGTACGAGCCGGGCAGTTCGCCGGCGAAGTGACGCATATGGTGCGCCTGGCGCTGCTCGCGCGCGGGCGCCTGCGGCCGCGCCAGGATGAAATCCGTGCCGCGCTGCATGCGGGCCATCTCCATGCCGCGCGCGAAATCCTGCTGCGCGATCTGCATCGCGCCTCGCTGACGCCGGCCGCGGTCGCCACCGAACTCGGCATCTCGCTGCGGCAACTGCATGCGCTGTTCGAGCCGACCGGCCTGTCGTTCGCGCGGACCTTGACGGCGGCGAGGCTGAATGAAGCGCGGCGGCTGCTCTATGCCACGCAGGAGCGCGGCATCGACGAGATCGCGTTCGCGTGTGGCTTCGACAGCATCGCGACGTTCTATCGTGTCTTCCGCGCGACCTATGGCATGACGCCGGGCGACGCGCGGCGGATTCAGCCGGCGAATTCCGCAAATCTGGTCGCGACCGCGCGATAGACGTCGCGGCGAAACGGCACCACAAGATCGGCGACGCGATCGAGGCGCTCCCAGCGCCATTGATCGAATTCCGCGGGCTGGCCGTTGCGCGGCGTCAGCGGATCGATCTCCTCGTCGCGTCCGGTGAAGCGTAGCGCAAACCATTTCTGCCGTTGGCCGCGGAATTTGGCCAGCCGGTGCGAGGACGGCCCGTCATAGGCCGGGAATTCGTAGGTCATCCAGTCGGTCTCGCCGAGATAGTCGGCGTTGACCGCGCCGGTCTCTTCCCACAATTCGCGCATCACGGCCTGGCGTGGATCTTCGCCGTCGTCGATGCCGCCTTGCGGCATCTGCCATTCGAGGCCGGGCAACACGATCTCCGGACCGTCGTCCTTGATCCGGTGGCCGATCAGCACGCGTCCAGCCGCGTTGAACAGCGCGATGCCCACATTGGGCCGATAGGGTTTCTCTGATGACATCTCGGTTGGTACGTCGTGGGTCTATTTGGCAGCCAGAGCGGCGAATTCCTTCACGACGCGCTCGTAGACCGGCCGCTTGAACGGCACAATCAGCTCCGGCAGATTCTTCATCGGCTCCCAGCGCCAGGTGATGAACTCGGCCTTGTGGCCGCCGCCGGGGTTGGCGACGTTGATCTCGCTCTCGTTGCCGGTGAAGCGCAATGCGAACCACTTCTGCCGCTGGCCGCGGTAGCGGCCCTTCCAGGCGCGGCCCGCGACGGTGCGCGGGATGTCATAGATCAGCCAGTCCGAGACCTCGCCGAGCTTCTCCACCGACTTGATGCTGGTCTCTTCATAGAGTTCGCGTCGCGCCGCCTGAAACGTATCCTCGCCGGGATCGACGCCGCCTTGCGGCATCTGCCAGACATGCGCGTCGTCAACATGTTCGATGCCGCCGGCGCGGCGTCCGATGAAGACCAGTCCGGCCGTATTGAGCAACATGATGCCGACACAGGTTCGATAGGGCAGGTCCTCATAACGTGCCATGCTGCCGCTACCTCGCATTTCCCGATGCCATCAGACCCGGCCCCCCGGCTAGGTCATGCTGCACCAACAGATTGATCTTTAGCCCGATTTTGATTTCAGCATCGCCGTTGTCAATGGCACAAGCATGATGCCCTTGGAGTCCAGTGTCTTGAGCCAGGCGCCGAGCCGCTCGATCGAGACCGGCAGCGCCGAGGCGACGCCCACGGCCGTGCCGCGTTCCTTGGCGATGGTTTCCAGCTTGACCAGGGCGCGGTCGATCTCGGCCGAGGTCGGAACCGCGTCGATGGCGAAATCGGCCTTCGCGAACGGCAGCGACTGGCCGGCGGAGAGGGTCTGCGCGACGCTGCGCGGGGTGGAACCGTCGTCGAAATAGCTGAGGCCGCGCTTGGCGGCTTCACGCACGATCGGCTGCATCACGGGATCGGACGCGACGAACCGGGCCCCCATGAAATTGGCGATCCCGGCATAGCCCTGCAGGCGGCTGAGGTGCCAATAGAGCCGGTCGAGGTTCTGTTCGCCGCTGAGCGTGGTCAGCAGGGTTTGCGGCCCCGGATCGTTGTCGGGATAGTCGAACGGCTCCATCGGGATCTGCAGCAGGATCTCATGGCGTTGCGCCCGGGCGCGTTCCGCGAGCTTGCCGGGGTCGGCGCCATAGGGCGTGAAGGCCAGCGTCACGGCCGGCGGCAGCTTCATGATGGCGTCAGTGGTCTTGGCGGCGCCGACCCCGAGGCCGGCGACCACGACGGCAACCACCGGCATCCGGGCCGCCTTGGCGCGGTCGGCTTCGGCCGCATAGACCGTGAACGGTTTCAGGCCGTCGGCGACGGCCGGGATCATGCCGTAGCGCGACTTTTCCAGCAGACGCGGATCGATACCGGACATCGCGAGCGGCGGCGGTGCGTCGCCGTCAGCCTTCTCGGCCGGATCGCCGGCGCCGATCACGACATCCTGGCGCTTGCCGCTGGAGCCGTCGATGATGGTGACGGTTTTGGCGTCGCTGGCGGCAGCCGGCGTCTTCGCGACGGATTTGACCGCCGGCTCAGTCGCCTGGCCCGCCGGGGCCTGCTTGTCGTCAGGAGCGGCTTGTGGGGGATTGCGCAGAGTGATGCGGGCCATCGGCTCGCCGCCGAGCGGGTTGTCGTTGAACAGCGCAACGCCGACGAAGCCGACCAGCACGAGCCCCAGCAGCACGGCGAGCGCCTGCATCGCCGTGAATGGCAGGCGGAAACGGCGCGTCCTGCCCACGGTCTGCTGCCCAAGCGGCGTGCTCAGTTCGTCGGCCGCCTCTGCCATGACCCTCCCCGAATCAACAGCGCAAACGATAGCACGATGCGGTGCTTTCCCGCGCGCCGGCCGCCCCGGCAATGCACGGACAGTGGTGGATGCCGAAAGCAGAAAGGGCGGCCCGAGGGCCGCCCTGTTCGCCTGGTCGATTGGATCGGATCAGTTCGCGGACTTGTTGGCCGGCTTGTCGGCGGCGGCCTTGTCGCCGGGCGCCTTGTCACCGGACGGGGCGGCCGGCGCCGGCGTGGTGTTCGCGGTCGACTTGATGCCGTGCAGCAGGTCGTCGGCCATCTTCAGCGCCTTGTCGTCCTTGGCGTCCGGCGGGACGTAGGACTGCGAGCCGGTCTTCTCGTCGCCGTCGTTCTTCAGATGGCCGCGCAGCGAAGCCTCGCCCTTGGTGTCGGTGCGCGCCTTCAGCTCTTCCGGCACGTCCTGCAGCACCTCGATGTCGGGCACGATGCCCTTGGCCTGGATCGACTTGCCCGACGGCGTGTAGTAGCGCGCGGTGGTGAGGCGCAGCGCGCCGTTGCCCGAGCCGAGCGGGATGATGGTCTGCACCGAGCCCTTGCCGAACGAGCGGGTGCCGACCAGCGTCGCACGCTTGTGGTCCTGCAATGCACCGGCGACGATTTCGGAGGCCGATGCCGAGCCGCCGTTGATCAGCACGATGACCGGCTTGCCCTTGGTCAGGTCGCCGGGATGCGCCGTGCGGCGCTGGGTTTCCTCGGCATTGCGGCCGCGGGTCGAGACGATCTCACCGCGCTCGAGGAAGGCGTCGGACACGGTCACCGCTTCTTCCAGCAGGCCGCCGGGGTTGTTGCGCAGGTCGATGATGTAGCCCTTCAGCTTGTCGCCGATCTGGCCCTGCAGATTGGCGACCTCCTTCTTCAGGCCTTCGGTGGTCTGCTCGTTGAAGGTGGTGATGCGGATATAGGCGATGTCGTCGGCCTCGACGCGTGCGCGCACCGAGCGGACGCGGATGTTGTCGCGCACCAGCGTGACGTCGATCGGATTGTCCTGGCCCTTGCGGATGATCTTGAGCTTGATCTTGGTGTTGACCGGACCGCGCATCTTCTCGACGGCCTGGTTCAGCGTCAGGCCCTGCACCGCCTCGTCGTCGAGTGTGGTGATGATGTCGTTGGCCATGATGCCGGCCTTCGAGGCCGGGGTGTCGTCGATCGGCGAGACCACCTTGATCAGGCCGTCCTCCATCGTGACTTCGATGCCGAGGCCGCCGAACTCGCCGCGGGTCTGCACCTGCATGTCGCGGAAGCTCTTGGCGTCCATGTAGCTCGAATGCGGATCGAGGCCGGACAGCATGCCCGAGATCGCGGATTCGACCAGCTTGGAGTCGTCGGGCTTCTCGACATAGTCGCTGCGCACACGCTCGAACACGTCGCCGAACAGATTGAGCTGGCGGTAGGTGTCCGACGTCGCGGCGCGCGCGCTCGATCCCATCAGCACGGCGCGGGGCTGCGTGACGAAAAGCGTCAGGGCCGCGCCGGTGGCGGCGCTAAGGAGAATTACCGAAGTCTTGCGCATCATCCGCGAACCTTTTCGCCTTCATTTGCGGCCCACCATGGACCTGGATCGATTGGAGTGCCGTCTTTCCGGAACTCGACATAGAGCACTGGCTGGCTCGCATTGGTCGCGAGAATGGATGCAACCTGGGATGTCGATCCCATCGTCGCAACCGGCTCCCCCGTGAGTACAAACTGGCCGATGTTTACCGAAATACGCTCCATCCCGGCGATCAGGACATGATACCCGCCCCCGGCATTGAGGATCAAGAGTTGTCCATAGCTGCGGAAAGGACCGGCGTAAACAACCCAGCCGTCACACGGGGTTGTGACCTGCGCGCCCGGTTTGGCTGCCAAAGAAATGCCTTTTTGTACGCCCCCCGCGCCGTCGGAACCGCCAAATTCGCGAATCTTGGTGCCATTCACGGGATAGGAGAACAGGCCTTTGGCCGAGGCGAAGGCGACCGCCGGGCTCATGCGGGCCGGATCCTTCAACGCTCCCAAATTCGGCTTACCGTTAACGGTCGCCGGGGCTCCCTGGAGGCTGGCGGTGGCGGCAGCCTTGGCCGCGCTCTTGAGGTCCTGCTCCATCTTCGCGATCAGGCCCTGCAGATTGTCGGCCTGCTTGGACAGCGCAATGGCGCGCGCGCCTTCGGTCTCCATGTCCTTTTCGGCCGCGCTCTGCTGCCGCTGCCGCTCGTCGACCAGCGCCGCCAGGCGGGTCTGGTCTTCCCGCAGCTTGTCGCGGTCGGCCGCCAGTGCGTCGCGCTCGGTCGAGATGGTCTTGCGCAGCGCGACCAGTTCGCCGAGATCCGCGGCAAGCTTCTCGGCGCGGACGCGCAATTCCGGCACCACGGCGCCGAGCAGCATCGCGGTGCGCAGCGATTGCAGCGCGTCCTCGGGCCGCACCAGCAGCGCCGGCGGGGTGCGTCGTCCGGCGCGCTGCAACGCCGCCAGCACCTCGATCACGTCAGAGCGACGTGAATCGAGCGAGGTGCGGATCTCGCGCTCGCGGCCGTCGAGCGGCTGCAGGCGTGCCTCGGCATCCGCGATACGGGTCTCGACGCTGCGCACCTGGCCGGCAATATCGATCAGCTGCTGGTTGAGCTTGCTGCGGTCCTGGCCGATCGCGGCGATGTCGGCCTTCAGCTTGTCCTGCAGCTCGGTCGCCTTGCGCTGCTGCTCGCGCGCGGCCTCGAGCTCCTGCTCACGCTGCTTGATGGCGTCGTCGGGGGATGTTGCGGTCGTGGCGGCTTGTTGCGCCGGCTGCGGCGTCGGTGATGGGGCCTGCGCATGTGCCGAAGCGACGAGGAGCGCAATCGACGGCGGCAGCAGGAAGGACAGCCAGCGTCGTCGCGTGGCGCGAAGATCGAAGAGCTGGTCTCGCTTGTGCTGCATCCGAGCTGTTCAGCGCTTTTGTCTGTCCGTCACCGTGTCACGCGCGGTGATAGGGATGGCCGGCCAAAATGGTCGCGGCCCGATAAATCTGTTCCAGAAGCATGACGCGGACCATTTGATGCGGCCAGGTCGCGGAGCCGAATGCAATACGCAACGAAGCCTTGCGCTGCAATTCAGGCGAAAGTCCGTCGGCGCCGCCGATCACGAAGGCAGTATGTGCAGCCCCCTCGTCGCGCCAGCGGCCGAGCTGCTGCGCAAAGCTTGCGCTGTCGATGCTCTTGCCGCGTTCGTCGAGCGCGACCAGCATATGCTTTTCCGGCAGCAATGCGGAGATCGCCGCGGCTTCTTCCGCGATACGCGCGGCGGTGTCGCGCGCGCGGCTCTCCGGAATTTCATGAACCTCGAGGCCGCGAAAGCCGAGCTTGCGGCCGATATCCTCGAAGCGCTCGCGGTAACGCTCGGCGAGCTCCCGTTCAGGGCCCTGTTTCAGGCGGCCGATGCAGATCACGACGAGACGCATCAGCGCAGACTAGCTGCGCCGCAGCCGATTCGCATCGGCTTCGATACCCGTTAGACCGCCGCGACTGCCGGGTTCTGAGTCCACAACCGCTCGAGATTGTAGAACTCACGCACCTCAGGCCTGAACACGTGAACGATCACATCGCCGGAATCGATCAGCACCCAGTCGCAATTGGGCAAGCCCTCGACATGGATGTTCTTGACCCCGTTTTCCTTGAGGCTCTTCGTCACATTCTCCGCGATCGCACCAACGTGCCGGTTGGCCCGGCCGGTGGTGATGATCATGTAGTCGGAGTATGCGGATTTGCCGCGAAGGTCGATGGTGATCGTCTCTTCCGCCTTCATGTCATCGAGGCGAGAGAGGACCAGGCTCAGCGTCTTGTCGGCATCCGGTTTGGCAGCGTTCAGTTCGGCAGCGTCCGGTTGCGCCTGCAAGGCCGCGGTTTTCGTCGATGTTTTACGCGCAGTCTTTGGAACCTTGGGTAAAACAGACTTTGACAATACAGATGTGGCCAGGGACCATTCCTTTCACTGTATCGCGGGCTGCCGAATCCTCGGCCCCACGCACCATATTAGGCATGTGGGGTTAATGGTTTCAATATTCCAGTAACCCTTTTACGCCTCACGCCGTTCTCCAGCTCCCGTCCGGGTTCCGCAGTCCGGTCGAAGACAGATTGGATTTCATTCCTGTCAGGAACACCCAGGCCGGCGCCTGCTGATCGGCCAGCCGTGTCGCCTGATTTTCGGGCATGCGATAGCGCGAGAGCGCCTGCGCCGCCGGTGCGGCAAGGGCGCGGAAGCTCTGGGGTGGTCGGTCGATCACGGCAATCGGCACATCGGACGCGATGCGCCGCCAATCTTTCCAGCGATGAAATTGCGCGAGATTGTCAGCGCCCATGATCCAGACAAAGTGCACGCCGGAGACACGACGGCGCAAGTGGATGATCGTGTCGACAGTGTAGCTGACGCCAATGACAGCTTCGAGACAAGAGATGTCGATGCGCGGATCGTCGGCAACGCGGCGCGCCGCCGCGGCGCGCTCGTTGAGCGCATGCAGGCCGTCATGGTTCTTGAGCGGATTGCCCGGCGTCAGCAGCCACCACACGCGGTCGAGCTGCAGGCGCTTCAGCGCGAACAGGCTGATGGCGCGGTGCGCGGCGTGCGGCGGATTGAACGAGCCGCCGAGCAGCCCGATGCGCATGCCGTTGGTGTAGAACGGAAGCGCCTGGGCCGCGGACAACGGCACGGTGGAAGCTTGCTGCAAGGGTCTACCGTGCGCGTGCGACAATGATCACGGCCGTGTCTGCCCGGAGCCGTGGACACGGTACTTGAAGCTCGTCAGCTGCTCGGCGCCGACGGGCCCGCGGGCGTGGAATTTGCCGGTGGCAATGCCGATCTCCGCGCCGAAGCCGAACTCGCCGCCATCGGCGAACTGGGTCGAGGCGTTGTGCAGCACGATCGCCGAATCGACCTCGTTGAGGAATCGCTGCGCGGCTGCGGCATCCTCGGTCACGATCGCATCGGTGTGATGCGAGCCGTGATTCTGGATATGCGCAATCGCGGCGTCGAGGCTGTCGACGATCTTCGCCGAGATGATCGCGTCCTCGTATTCGGTGGTCCAGTCCTCGTCGGATGCGGGCTTCACCCTGGCATCGACGCCCTGCACGATGTCGTCGCCGCGCACCTCGCAACCGGCGTCGATCAGCAGCTCGACCAGCGGTTTGAGTTTCGTCGCGGCTGCGTTGCGATCGATCAGCAGGGTCTCGACCGCGCCGCAGACCCCGGGACGCCGCATCTTGGCGTTCAGCACGACCGACTTGGCCATATCGAGCCTGGCGCTGGCATCGACGTAGATGTGGTTGACGCCTTCGAGATGCGCGAACACCGGAACGCGCGCTTCCGCCTCGACGCGCGCGACCAGGCTCTTGCCGCCGCGCGGCACGATCACGTCGATGCCGCCGTTCAATCCGGTCAGCATCAGGCCGACGGCTGTGCGGTCACGGGTCGGCACCAGCGTGATCGCGGCCTCGGGCAGGCCGGCTTCACGCAGGCCCTGCACCAGGCATTGATGGATCGCGCGGCAGGAGCGGAAGCTGTCGGAGCCGCCGCGCAGGATCACGGCGTTGCCGGACTTCAGGCACAGCACGCCGGCGTCGGCGGCGACGTTGGGACGGCTCTCGAAGATCACGCCGATGACGCCGAGCGGCACGCGGACGCGCTCGATGGTCATGCCGTTCGGCCGCTGCCAGCTTTCGGTGACGGCGCCGACCGGATCGATGATCTCGCGCACGGTTGCGACGCCATCGGCCATGGCCTCGACGCGCGCCTGCGTCAGCGTCAGGCGGTCGACGAAGGCCGCGGTCATGCCGCCCGCGCGCGCCTCGGCGACATCCTCGGCATTGGCGGCGAGAATGGCCGGCGCATTGGCGCGGATCGCGCGTTCGATCGCGGCGAGCGCCCGGTTCTTCTGCTCCGGCGGCGCCAGCGCCAGCACGCGCGCGGCGGCGCGCGCCTTGGCGGCGAGGTCGGTCATCAGGGCGGTGAGATCGGCGTTGCCGTCGATCGCCTTCAGGGGGGCGCTCATGGAAGTCCCAGCTTTGGAATAAGGCCATGTTCTAGCATGGCAATTAGGGAGTGGCGAGGCGCGGAACCGGCATGGCAGGTGGGCGGCAGGCCGCCCGCTCGGCCAATGGCCTACTCAGTGCTCTATTTGGCCCTACTTGGCCGGGATCGCGCCTGCCGGGCCGATCACGAGGTCGTCGCGGTGGATCATCTCGGACCGGCCGCTGATGCCCAGAATCGCCATCACGTCAGGCGAGGAGCGGCCCTTGATCTTCTCGGCGTTCTCGGCGTCGTAGGCGACGAGGCCGCGGCCGATCTCATGGGTGTCGGGGCCGCGCACCACCACGGCATCGCCGCGCGCGAACTGGCCGTCGACCCTGACGACGCCGGCCGGCAGCAGGCTCTTGCCGGCGCGCAGCGCGGCCACTGCGCCGGCATCGATGGTCAGCGTGCCCTTCGGCTCCAGCGAGCCCGCGATCCAGCGCTTGCGCGCGGTGACGGGATTGGCCGGGGTCAGGAACCAGGTGCAGCGGCCGCCGTCAGCGATCGCCTGCAGGGGGTGCTCGATCTTGCCCGAGGCGATCAGCATGTGGGTGCCGGCGGTGGTCGCGATCTTGGCTGCCTCGATCTTGGTGGTCATGCCGCCGCGCGACAGCTCGGAGCCGGCCGAGCCGGCCATGCCCTCGATCTCCGAGGTGATGCTCTCGACCACCGGAATCAGCTTCGCATCGGGATCGACCGCGGGCGGTGCGGTGTAGAGACCGTCGATGTCGGACAGCAGGATCAAGAGATCCGCGCTCGCCATGGTGGCGACGCGGGCGGCGAGACGATCATTGTCGCCGTAGCGGATCTCTGTGGTGGCGACGGTGTCGTTCTCGTTGATCACGGGCACCGCGCCCCATTCCAAGAGCTTGGCGATCGTCGAACGCGCATTGAGGTAGCGGCGGCGCTCCTCGGTGTCCTGCAGCGTCACCAGGATCTGTCCGGCCCCGATGCCGTGATGGCCGAGCACCTCCGACCAGATCCGCGCCAGCGCGATCTGGCCGACGGCTGCGGCAGCCTGGCTCTCCTCGAGCTTCAGCGGGCCGCGCGGCAGCTTCAGGCGGCTGCGGCCGAGCGCGATCGAGCCCGACGACACCACCATGACCTCGCAGCCGCGCTTGTGCAGCTTTGCGATGTCCTCGACCAGCGCCGCGAGCCAGGAGGCGTGCACCTCGCCGGCCTGCGAATCGACCAGCAGCGACGAGCCGACCTTGACGACGATGCGGCGAAAGTTCTTGAGCGCGGGGCGTTTCATGGGTTCGGTCTGGCAGGAAGGTGGAAGCAAAAGGTGCCACGAGGTGGCATGGGAGGTCTGGTTGCCGTCAACCCTGCGGCACCGGCGTCGCCCACGGCTCCGCCTGGCCGCCCTTGGCCTTGTTGGACACCGGCGCCTCGCCGATCACCTCGACCAGCGCACGCAGCGCGTCCTGCACGCCTTCACCGGTTGCGCCTGACAGCAGCAGCGGCGTCTTCTTCGCGGCCCGCTTGAGGCGGTCCTTCTGCTTCTTCAGCTCGTCGGGCGCGACCGCGTCGATCTTGTTGAGCGCGACGATCTCGATCTTGTCGGCGAGCTGGCCCGCATAGGCTTCGAGCTCGGTGCGCACGGTCTTGTAGGCCTTGCCGGCATGTTCGCAGGTCGCATCGATCAGATGCAGCAGCACGCGGCAGCGCTCGACATGGCCCAGAAAACGATCGCCGAGGCCGGCGCCTTCATGCGCGCCCTCGATCAGGCCGGGAATGTCGGCGAGCACGAATTCACGGCCGCCGTAATTCACCACGCCGAGCTGCGGATGCAGCGTCGTGAAGGGATAGTCGGCGATCTTCGGCCGCGCCGCGCTGACCACGGAGAGGAAGGTCGATTTGCCCGCGTTGGGCAGGCCGACCAGGCCGGCATCCGCAATCAGCTTCAGCCGCAGCCAGATCCAGCGCTCTTCGCCCGGCGCGCCGGGATTGGCGTTGCGCGGCGCGCGGTTGGTGGAGGATTTGAAATGCGCGTTGCCGAAGCCGCCATTGCCGCCGGTCGCCAGCACGAATTTTTCGCCGAGCTCGGTGAAGTCGTGCAGCAGGGTCTCGCGGTCCTCGTCGAACACCTGGGTGCCGACCGGCACTTTCAGCACGATCGATTTGCCGTTGGCGCCATGGCGGTCCTTGCCCATGCCATTGGTGCCCTTCTGGGCCTTGAAGTGTTGCTGATAACGGTAGTCGATCAGCGTGTTCAGCCCGTCGACGGACTCGATGATGACGTCGCCGCCGCGGCCGCCATTGCCGCCGGAGGGGCCGCCAAACTCGATGAACTTCTCGCGCCGGAACGCGACGCAGCCATTGCCGCCGTCGCCCGAGCGAATATAGACCTTGGCTTCATCGAGGAATTTCATGATTTCAACTATAGCGTTTTCAAGCGAAGTGGTCGCCGGTTCGCGTGAAGAAAACGCGTCAAAACGAGAATCGAGAGCACAGCGGTCCTGATTTCATCAGCACCGGTGTGCTCTAGTTAGGGCAGGGTGGCCGCTGCGGCAACCCGGAAAGGCCCTGACTTTGGCGAAAAGCCTTAATTTTCGAGCCTTTTTGCGGCCCCGGCGAAAGCGGGATGGGTTTTAGTTGAATCGGCTGGCGCGGTCTCGGTCGACCTCTCCCCATCGGGGAGAGGTCGGCGCGAAGCGCCGGGTGAGGGTTCTTGCTCTCTCGATAGACCGCAACCCCTCACCCGATTTGCTGCGCAAATCGACCTCTCCCAAGGGAGAGGTGAACTTTTGACGCCGATCCAGCTCGACCTAATCTCACCATGCTGCTAGCTCGGCCGCCGCCGCACCAAGAATTTCTGCATTCCTTCCAGCACCAACTCGCGGCGCTGGTTGTACACGGTCGAGCGCAGCGTCACGACGCCGGTGGTCTTGCCCGGTGACAGCTCGATCACCTCCAGCGCCGGGTAGATGGTGTCGCCGGCATAGACCGGCTTGAGGAACTTGCTCGACTGTTCCAGGAAGCCGATCAGCGATTCCTCCACGACATAGGGAAACAGCCCTGCGCCGGGCGCGGTGTGCACCAGGGTCTGGAAGCCGTGCGCGAGCAAATCAGGCATGCCGCGGCTGCGGCAATACTCGACGTCGTAATGGATCGGATGGGTATCGCCGCTTGCGGTCTGGAACGCCGCGAACACGGCCGAGGTCTGGGTCCGGCTCGGAATCACGAAGCGCTCGCCGAGCACGAAATCCTCGAACCAGCGCTGCGCGGGGACCATGCGATGCTGGGTGGGGTCGAAGTCGCTCATGCGGCGTTTCCTGCTCTGTTTCTTGACGTGCTGGCCCAGCCGTAGCGCAGCTGCGGCACTGCGACAATTGGTTCGATATGCCCGCGCCGGGGTTGTCCTGCACGGCCACCTCGCTAAAACCGGCGTTCGGACCTGTCCGACTCAAGTGGCGGCGATAACAAGACAACAATGAGCCTGTTCGCAAAACTGTCCTCCTACGACGATCGATCGGCGCGGCTCGCCGGCATCGGCTTGATGCTGCTGTCGATCTTCATGTTCTCGGTCGGCGACGCGATGGGCAAATTCATCGTCGCCACCTACTCGGTCGGGCAATTGCTGTGGCTGCGCGCCTGCGCGGCGCTGCTGGTGCTGCTGCCGATGGTGTGGAAGCGGCGCGCGGATTTCCGGCATCTGGAGCGGCCGTGGCTGCAATTGCTGCGCGTCACGCTATCGACCGTGGAGGTCGCGGCGTTCTTCCTGGCGACGGTCTATCTGCCGCTTGCCGACGTCATCACCTACTATCTGGCCGGACCGATCTTCGTCACCGCGATGTCGGGCCTCTTGCTCGGCGAGCATGTCGGCTGGCGGCGCTGGACCGCGATCCTGGTCGGCTTCTGCGGGGTGCTGATCGCGCTCAGGCCATCCGCGCAGACCATCAGCTGGCCGGCGATGATCGCGCTCGGCGGCAGCCTGTCGTTTGCCGTGCTGATGCTGATCACACGCTCGCTGCGCGCAACGCCCGACATCGTGCTGGCGACGTCGCAATTCGGCGGCACCTTCATCCTCGGCCTCGTGCTGTCGTCGTTCGGCTGGGTGACGCCATCGGCCGGCAGCCTCGTGCTGTTCTTCGCCGCCGGCATCATCTCGGTCGCGGCGCTGCTCTGTGTGAACAGGTCGCTGAAGCTCGCGCCGGCCAGCGTGGTGGTGCCGTACCAATATTCGATGATCGTCTGGGCGGTGATCTTCGGCTTCGTGGTGTTTGGCGACGTGCCGTCCTGGGCCACGATCGTCGGCGCCGCCATCATCATCGCGGCCGGCCTCTACATCTTCGTGCGCGAGCAGCAGCTCGGGCGACCTGACTCCGCGGTGAACCCGCCGGCCTAACCGCGTTGTCGTCCCGGCGAAGGCCGGGACCCATAACCACCGATGCTGATTGCGGCACAGGCTGGAGCCGCAGCGCGGCCGAACAGCGACCATTTGTGATTATGGTCCCCGCCTTCGCGCTAGGGCATGCACACATCTAGTTGGGTGGGGATTCCCGAATCGGTATTTCGTGTGATTCATATTGCGGCACTTCGGCTTTGGCGGAGGTGTCGACAT